>Ga0206988_1034_pt1 | contig 36780 bp, 29 predicted proteins | sample Alteio_BWMinCont_12_FD_153263 | JGI IMG/M metagenome (GOLD analysis project Ga0206988, IMG submission 153263) | Enriched cells from forest soil in Barre Woods Harvard Forest LTER site, Petersham, Massachusetts, United States -... | ecosystem: Environmental > Terrestrial > Soil > Temperate forest >... | reverse complement strand
CCAGACCCGGCGCAGATGAAGCGTTCGTCGCAGTGCCGTACCGCAACTATTGGTTTTGGGTCGCGGTCTGTCCGCAGTTTTCGATCAGAACTCTGGTGGATATTGCAGTATCTGCTCCGTTTAGTTGCAAAGTCTGGAAAAGAAATGTACTTGCCTCTATGAGACCCGCGATACGCGCTGAGAGTGTTTCCCACTCGAGCTTCGACATGCTGTGATTATGTTTGTTACAAATGTCATCGTCGATAGCGAATCAATCGTTCTGCTCAGCGGGCTCAATCTGACCCGCGCCTATGGCTGATTCGGGAAATGGCTATGCTATAAGGTAGCGACCCAACGGGAATCGTACTCACGACAGTGTTGCTCTCCGTGTCGAGCACAGAGACAGTGCCGCTGAGGTTGTGATTCACCACGTACGCGAAGTCTCCACCCGGCGATGTAGCGATGCCGAGAGGAGCGGAAGACACGCCGTAGAGGGTGTGCACTACTGCCTTGCTGTCGATATCAATCACCGAGACACTGAAGGTATAGTAGTTTGTTACATACGCGAAATCGCCATCCGGTGCAACGGCTATGCTGGCCGGATAGGACCCTACCGGAATCGTTGCCACTACCGCCCTGGTGCTGGTATTTATCACTGAGACGGTACCCGGGATGAATGAGAAGCTGGTCGCATTCGTCACATAGGCGAAGTCGCCATTCGGAGTGAAGGCTACCCCATCCGGATACACACCTACCGGAGTTGAACCCACGACAGTAATAGTTTTGGTATCAATCACTGAGACTACACCCGGGTAGATGGTGCTGAAGGCACATGTAATGTAAGCGAAGTCGCCGTCCGGAGTAATGGCCAGGGCTAGCGGATTTGGCCCCACTGGGACCGTGGCGGTGACGGTGTTGCTCTTGGTGTCGATCACCGAGACGGTATTGCTGCCGCTATTTGTTACGTAGACGGATTTGCCATTCGGCGTTACCGCCACTGCGTATGGATAAAATCCGACAGCTATAATAGCCGCAACGGTGCTAGTCTTGGTGTCGATCACCGAGACGGTATTGCTGCCGTTATTTGCTACGTAGACGGACTTGCCATTCGGCGTGACCGCCACTCCGAATGGAGAGAGCCCCACCGGGACCGTCGCCGCGACGGTGTTAGATTCGGTGTCAATTACGGAAACACTGTTGCTACCACTGTTTGCCACGTAGGCATAGGACCCCGCGCTTGCGGGCAACGCACAGGCCAGCGCCAGTCCAAAGACTAATACTGCGACCGTGCCACCTCTAGCGAATTTCTTGACTAACCAACGTGTGCTTTTCATGCTTCCTCCATGCCGTGAATGCAACACTGCTCGGGACTGCGAACCCGGTTTGCGGCTGCCACCCGGCCGCGTGCTATTGAAAGACGAAACGTTATCCGACAGCAACTCCGCCAACCACACAACAGTCTATGTCCTCGTTGGAGCGATCCGGTTTCGCGAAGGTTCGCAGCCCATGCGAACAGCAATGGGCCCGACTAAAGTATGGAAATACGTGAAACTTCGTGGGGACTAGAGTGCACACTAACTAGATAACTCTGTCAAGCGAGCCAGCGTGAAGCCCGCGTGCTGGGCGTGCTGTTCCGGCCACAAGACCTTGCTACCCTATAAATCGAAAAAAGAAGACAAACTGGCTCACAGAATCGAAAGAATTCCTGCTATCCAGCGCGCGAACTAACGGTGCCCTGGCAATCCATGCTTTATCAAGGGAATGGGCCTAGGAACGCCACTGTCTCCGTGCTAAGTTATCCGGCCATGCGAGTTCCAGGATTGATTCTGGCGATGCTGTTTATCACCTCGAGTTGCACGGCCACTGTTGAAAACAACGTAGAACGAGAGCGGCGGCAGCGTGTTGCTACCGCGTTCCACAACGGGATTCTTTTGCTTCACGCCAATTCCGAACTGGATTCCACGGCTGATGGCTTCCGCCAAGATCCTTTCTTCTATTACTTCACCGGCCTCGGAAATACGGTCGGTGCGGTGCTGGCCATCGACGGAAAATCGGGCGAGAGTTGGCTTTTCTTGCCATCCGAACCGCCATTCTTGAAAAGCGGCTTGCAGCCGGAAGTTAAGCCCGGACCGGAAGCCGCAAAACGTCTGGGCATAGAGCATGTCGTTGACTGGACCGCACTGCAAGAGTTTCTCGCGTCACATGCCGGTCAGGCGCCGCCCCTGTACTATGCCGATGATCTCGCGAAATTCGCTGAGCTTCCACGCAACCTTCTCGGCTCCAAGTCGCCCGGCGCCCCGATATGGCTACAGATCATTCTGCAAAGATGGCCCGCCTTTGAGGCCAAAGAAGCGGGAGAACGAATCCAAGCCCTCATGGCGGTTCAGAGCGCGAAGGAGATTGCTGCCCTACGATCGGCCGCGAAAGCAACGGTGACTGCAGTAATGGCCGGAATGCGGGCAATTCAGTCCGGCGTATCGCAGCGCAGCGTCGAAGCAGTGGTCGAAGACACCTGCTGGAAGGCGGGAGCACATGGCTCCTCCTTCTGGCCGTGGGCAATGTCCGGAGACAATGCTGTATTCCCGCGCCCTTTTACCTCGCTCGCTCGGTACGATCATCTGGATCAGAAGATGCGCTCGGGTGACTTGGTTCGCCTTGATGTGGGATGCGAATGGGACCACTACATTGGAGATTTGGGGCGAACCGTACCGGTCTCTGGCCACTATAACGACGATCAGCGAGAAACCTGGAACATATTCGCAGCTGCGTATCGTGTTGCTGCCCTCGCGCTTCGGGACGGAGTCACTGTCGATCAAATCTTCGATGCTTGGCGCACCGAACTACTTCGTCATCGCGGTTCGGCCAAGGCTTTGCTGGCGCAACGTGCGATTGATTCTTGGTCAGATCGCAAGAATGTTCCGTACTGGCAAGTGCATACGACAAACCTACTTGCCGGTTTTCCAGTTGGACCACTTAGGGAAGGAACCACGATCAACTTCGAGCCGATCGCCTCGATAGATGGCCAGGGCTTTTTCCTGGAAGACATGTACCTGATTACTAAAAGTGGCGCCGAGCTGCTGACTCCTGGCGTCCCATACTCGGCGGATGAGATCGAAGCGGCGATGCACTAAAGCCGGCCGATTGTGACACTGTCCTGGTTTGACGATTACCAGGGCATCTTTCCAGTTGTCATAGGCGAGACCAGAGGATGAGAGGGAAACGGGCGGAGCCGTTCAATCGTCTCGGTGGGACCTGCCTCTCCTCATAGAACGCCAGCTGCTTTCGCAGGAACAAGACCTCCGCGCGCAGGGCCGTGCGCGAGCGAAACAGGGAGACGGAAGAAAAGAAGTCCGTCCGCGACCAGATCGGTGATCAAGTTAAGCAAAGATTCCAGTGAGCGCTTGGCGTTCTGAAAGAATCGAGACATGGCTATCAGGATGGCACAGGGTCGATCCGGCTGAGAAGTAGTTGAACGGATACTCACTTCTCCTCCTGCGATTGTCGACGCTTCCTGTTCGGGCATACCGAAGCTAAAGCGCTGTTGGAAGTTGGCGGCCAGGTAAGCAGTCCTTTCCGGGTCGGCTTCTTCGGTAAGTTGCCAAGGCTTGCCGAGCGACTGCCCCAGCTCCGCCGCCATCTTATTGGCCTTTTCTCGGGCAGCCCGAACTGCCTTGAGTCGAGCATCTTCCCTATATTTCTTGGGGTCAGCAACGAGGAAATCAATTCCGTCCACTTGGTTAAACGCCGACCTTGAGAAAACCGGTCATCCAGTCTTCGTATTTGGAAGGGACGTCAGGGTTATAGCGATCCAGCCGAGGAAATGTCGGAGCGACGCGATCATGGCAATAATCTTACGGGAACAGTTCAAATTCAGCTTTGCGACGAGTCATTTCATCTTGCAGGTATACGACGCACAGAGTTCCCCAAGTTTGGCGGCTCTCAATTCAACTGAGAAGACCTCCATCTTGCGTTTGACCCAATGACTGAGTCCGGTAGCTCAGATCCTTCAACAAGATGTTTCTTACCAGAAATATTCTCGAGGCGATAGTGAGCGAATCAGCCGACAATGGATAAGTAATACCTCTGCCTTGGAAACAGAGATTAGTTATGCCAAAGTATTCAGTAAGCGGGCTGCCTTGATGGAATGGTCCGTCGCCTATCGCCGGCCATTTAGCGCCAGAAATCGCACCGTACCAAAATTGCTGATCGTCAGTGTAATAGTCTCTCGGTGGATATCCCAGATGTGCGCCTTCCTGTTCAGACATTTCAATCCAACCAAGTCTTTTTTTGTCTGACAAGATTCGAAAGACCGCCTTCCAGGTGCCGGGCATGACGTCGAGCTTATGATAGTTGTGTTCACCTACCTCGAAGATGATTGCGGTCCAGCGCCCCGTCGTATTTCGGTTTGAATCAAAGGAATCTCCGGACCACAAATTATCCAAAATCTGGCGAAGCGAGCGGCCGCACTGCTCTGCGTAATCTCCGACAACAACATACTTTCGTTGTACGGCACCAAGCGAACCGGTCTCTCGAAAATCCTGATCGGGAACTAGTCGCAAGCCGTATCCCAGAGGCACTCGCTTGGTGTACCTGACTTGAATCTCTTTGGGGGGCAATGGATAGTCGACTCCCGCTTGTCGCAGGCTCATTGTGACGCACTTGCTCAAGCCGGTTTGCGTTCTGCAGTCACTCCACACCACTGCGTTGAGTTCCGCTGGGATCTCAACATCTTCGAACAACATAGGTAGAATGGCCGATTGCTCCGCGCCTAGTTTCGCCAATGCTGCTTCGAGCTCATAGCGGACCCAATTTGAGTTCAGCGAGTTCGCAGTGAGGAGCAGCGCGAAAATATCGGTCTTCGAAATTGCTGTCGTTAGACGATCCACCAAAGAATCGCCGGGGCCCAGTTCGCCTTCGTCAATCCATACATCCACTCCGCGGCTCCGGTACTGCTCCGCGACACGCCTTGCAATGTCCTTATCCAACGAGGAGTGAGAGATGAAGACCTTCATAATTGCTCTAGGCCGTTAACGAGGTCGGCCTTTCGCGCCCCCTCTGGTCAACGCAGCACGCCCGATGCGTAATGTTTTCTTCGAGTGCTGTGCCGTCCCGATTTGCTACAGTCTATCCTCTGAACATTCGAGATCCATACAGCAGCGTACTGCACTACACCATAATGGTCGAATACGTTGAGGAGGGCTGCGCGGCGGAGGACCAAACGTAAACGCGGCAAGGTCGCCGCGTATTCCTCTCCTGGGTTGAGGTCAGTATCGTGCAAGAACCCGTGTTCGAACCAGTGTCATCACTCATGGCTACTGGTCGAGGCGACGACAGCTTCGGCCAGTACAGTGACTCGAAAGAGGCATGATCAGCGCTATGCCGAACTCGGCATAGCGCTGACCCGGCCAGGCTCTAAATTGCAGTTGCGCGTTCTCCATCCGAATCCGATCCGGCGACCAAGTAGTTCTTGCGGCCGCGACGTTATCCGTTGACTACGATGGCATGCGCTATCTTGCCGCCAGTAACGCTAGAAAAGAACGTCCCCTTGTTGCCGTAGTAGGCACCATGGGTCCAGTCCTCGTTAGCCCCGGGACCAGGTCCAAAATCGCTTCCTGTAGAGCGGCGGACGCAGATAGTGTTGGGATTGACGAGTATCAGGTCAGCTTTGCCGTTGCCCGTCACGTCAGCGAAGTACGTGCCCAAGCTTCCAAAGGACGCACCATGGGTCCAGTCCTCGTTAGCCCCGGGACCAGGTCCAAAATCACTTCCCGTAGAGCGGCGGACGCAGATAGTGTTGGGATTGACGAGTATCAGGTCAGCTTTGCCGTCGCCCGTCACGTCAGCGAAGTACGTGCCCAAGCTTCCGAAGGACGCACCATGGGTCCAGTCCTCGTTGGCCCCGGGACCAGGACCAAAATCACTTCCTGTAGAGCGGCGGACGCAGATAGTATCGTTGTTGACTAGGATACAGTCCGCCCTTCCATCGCCATCGACATCTGCGAAGAATGTTCCACGCGTACCGAAGCATGGGCCGTGTGACCAGTCTTCGTTTGCGCTGATGCCAGGTCCAAAATCACTTCCTGTAGAGCGCCGGACGCAGATGGTGTCGTCGTTGACGAGGATGCACTCCGCCTTGCCGTCTCCATCGACATCGGCGAAGTAGGTTCCACGCGTACCGAAGCATGGGCCATGCGACCAGTCTTCGTTTGCGCTCATGCCCGCGCCGAAATCGTTCCCCGTCGATCGACGGACGCAGATTGTGTCCCGGTTGACAAGAATGACGTCAGCTTTGCCGTCGCCCGTGACGTCAGCAAAGAATGTACCAACGCTACCGCTACATGGACCGTGGCTCCAATCCTGATTTGCTCCCGGACCGGATCCAAAGTCACTACCGGTGGAGCGGCGGACAGTGATTGAGCCAGTCGCGCCGCTGACGGGGGTCGGAATGACCAACCAGTATTGCCCAAAATTTATCGCGAGCAACGGCAGCGTCAGTTGCACACCATTCCCCTTGTCCACCATGGCTACGACACTCATGAAAAGTAGAATATACGCCGCAAGCACTTTGATAACTAGCCCGATTGGAACTCCTGCCACGGTGGCGCTTCCGATCATGCCATCCAATGCTTTCGAGATATTGTTTATGTCTTGGCCGACTGACTCTAGCGTCTTCGTTTCCGCCTCTGAAAGTGTGACCACAACACCCGCCCAATTAACGCCTACGCTTGCCATAGCAATCCTCCTTAGGAACTCTAGTTGTCCCCTGTAGTCCAACTCGTAAAAAGCAAGCAAACCGGATCACGCAAGCAAAAGTTTATTTGTGGCATGCCGAACACCACTTCTCGCCGCTATGTCAAACTCACGTGTTTTCAACGGAATAAGTTGACCTGTGGCCCGGTTTTCGCATATTCTCCCGGCGTCTTCTCCGACTGTGGGGGTAAAGCAGAAGGTGTAGCGTGGAACCAATTTCTTCCGGGCGAGTCACCGAACTGCTGTTACAGTGGGGGAAGGGAGACCGGAAGGCGCTCGAGGCCGTGCTGCCTCTCGTCTATAACGAGCTGCGACAGCGAGCTCGCTACCATCTACAGAGACAACGCCCTAATCACACGCTGCAGAGCGCCGCACTGGTCCACGAGGCATATCTGCGACTGGCCGAGGAGCAATCTCTGCAAGTCGAAAATCGGGCACACTTCGTCGGCGTTGCCGCTCAACTCATGCGCTGGATTCTGGTGGATTACGAGCGGAACCGGCGCGCCTCCAAGCGGGGATCTGGGTTCACTCGGTTGACCCTCGATCCCAACATCCCTTCGCCGGGCTGGCGACAAGAAACGGCGGTGGATCTGTTGGCGCTGGACGAAGCCCTCAACAAGCTTGCCAAACTCGATTCCCAACAGAGCAAAATCATTGAGCTGAGGTATTTTGGTGGGCTTTCGATTGAGGACACATCGGAATTCCTAGGAGTCTCTACGGCCACGGTCAAACGTGGTTGGTCCTCGGCCCGAGCCTGGCTGCTTCGCGAGATGAGTCGGGGAGGGTCGCCCGTATGACGCCGCAACAATGGCAGAGAATCAGGCCCATCCTTGAATCCGCCCTAGAACTGGACCCGGCCAGCCGCCCGGCCTTCCTGGATGGTGCTTGCGAAGATGCTGCTCTACGCCACGAAGTCGACTCCCTGATCGCCGCTCGAGAGCAGAACTCGAATTTTCTGGAGTGCCCCGCGGTTGCGGAGATGGTTCTGGACCAAAACACTGTTTCGGTCGCCGCCTGGACAACCGGCATGAAGCTGGGACCGTACGAGATCCATTCGTGGCTGGGGGCAGGCGGCATGGGTGAGGTCTACCGAGCCTTCCGCGCAGACGACGAGTACACGAAGCAGGTTGCCATCAAGCTGGTCCGCGCGGGTCAAAACTCGGATTTCGTCCTCAATCGTTTCAAAAACGAGCGGCAGATCCTCGCCAGCCTCGATCATCCAAACATCGCTCGGCTGCTCGATGGCGGCACGACGGAAAATGGCGTGCCCTACTTTGTGATGGAGCTGATCGAAGGCCATCCCATTGATGATTACTGCGACAATCACAAGCTGCCCACCTCAGACCGCCTGAAACTCTTCTTGCAGGTGTGTTCGGCTGTGCAGTATGCGCATCAGCATTTGTTCGTCCACCGCGACATCAAACCTAGCAACGTCCTGGTGACCTCAGACGGTGTCCCTAAGTTATTGGACTTCGGCATCGCCAAGATTCTGGAAGGAAGCGACGTTGCCGGCCAGTTTGAACCCACTTTGACCGTATTACGAGTCTTGACTCCTGGATATGCCAGCCCGGAGCAAATAAAAGGTGAGGCGGTTACCACCGCCAGTGATGTGTACTCGCTAGGAGTCGTATTGTATGAGTTGCTCTGTGGGCACAGTCCGTATCGCGTAGCCAGCCGCACGCCGCACGAACTTTCTCGCGCGGTCTGCGAATTCGAGCCAGAGAAACCTAGTGTTGCGATACGCTGGACGGAGAATGGAGAGACGGGGGATGACGCGCAGCACATCACTCCCGCGAGGGTGAGCGGGGTGCGCGACGGCTCTCCAGTGAAACTCAGCCGGCGGCTAAACGGCGACCTCGACAACATTGTCCTCATGGCGCTACGCAAAGAGCCGCAGCGACGCTACGCATCCGTAGAACAATTGGGCGAGGATATCCGCCGTCACCTGGAACACCGTCCCGTGTGGGCACGGGAAGACACCTTCCGCTATCGAAGTGGGAAATTCATTCGACGTCATCGTGTCGGCGTTGTGGCAGCGGCTTTAGTGAGCCTGACGATAGCCGCGGGCTTGGTGGCGGTGTTGTGGGAGGCCAACATTGCGAGGCAGCAAGCAGAGATCGCAAAAGCACAGAGTGCGCGTGCCGACCGGCGGTTCAACGAAGTCCGCAAACTGGCTAATTCTCTGATTTTCGACTTGCGAGACCCGATCCACGTCCTGCCGGGGTCGGTGAATGTCGAAAAAACGCTGGTGACAACGGGTCTGCAATACTTGGACAGCCTGGCCCAGGAAGCGGGAGGTGATCCGGTATTGCAGCGGGAATTGGCGGAAGCGTACAAACGGCTGGGGGACACGCAAGGTTCGCCGTATGCGAGAAACTTGGGAGACTCGGCGGGGGCTCTTGCCAGCTATAAGAAGGCACTCCAAATGCGCTTGGCCGTACTGCAGAGCGCACCCCAGGGTATCCCGGATCAGATCCGACTAGCGACAAATTATCGCACGCTAGGCAGGCTCTGTGCGCTTACCGGTGATCGCGCAGCCGCGCGGGAGAACATGCAGCTCGCCTTGCAGACCAGCCAGCCGTTTGCCGAGGCTCACCCTGGCGATCCTAGCGTCTTACGGGAACTCAGCTCGGAATACACAACGCAGGCGGACATTGAAGGGGAAGACCTAGGCTTGGGAACCATCGGAAATCCGGTAGTGGCCCTGCAATATCATCTGAAGGCTCTGGAGACCGATCGCAAATGGGTGGCGAGCACGCCCGGGGAGAAACTGCCGCAGCAGCAAGCATCCTACGACGGGGACCGGGTGGCTAACGACCTGATCCGGTTGGGCAGGCTTGCAGAGGGTCTGCAGTATGAACGCAACGCATTATCCATTCTTGAGCACGTATCGCAGGACGATGCGATTCGCGACCCTTCTTACCTGGCAGGTCTCACTCGAGCCATCCACGGTCAGTTGGGGGATGCACTGTTACTGGAGGGCAGGCCGGCAGAGGCCGTAGCGGAATATAAGATCGAACTGGCCGGGGGCGAGTATCTTCTCCACGCGAACCCTCCCGAGGATGCCTATACCCGCTTTGCGTTGGGGGCCAGCAATCTGGACTTCGGAAAGGGCCTGATGCATTCCGGGGCCCCAAAAGCGGGTCTGAGAACTTTGAACAGAGGAGTGCAATTCTTGGAGCAACTGTTAGCAGCTGACCCACTGCGTTCTGAAAACACGGAATACCTCGCTAACGGATACGTCTTTGAAGGAGAAGCCCTGGAACGCATGCACGATGAGCCCGGAGCCTTACGGTCTTACAGCAGGGCGACAGAACTCTTCAACTCGCCCGTTCGCTACAAACCCGGCGACTTTGCGTTGTCAATCGAGGTCGCTGCTTCTCAGGGAAAGATGGCACACGTCCAGGTTAAGCTGGGCAGACTAAGCGAGGCCGATCAAAACTACCATGCCGCGTTGCGACTGATGGAACCCGCTGCGAAGGCGAAGCCGCCTAGCTTACACGCCCAATACATCGTTGCCGACATCTATGCTGGATTGGGGGACATGGTTTCGCGCTCCGCGAATCACGCGGATTCTCCTTCAACCCAGGCGCAAGCCAAGCAACAAGCGTGTGAGTGGTATCGAAAGAGCTTGGCTATTTGGCAGCACCTCCCCGTCCAAGTCGCAATGGCGCCAAATACATTTGAAATCGCTTCACCCCAAGCCGTGGGCCAAGAAGTAATGCTTTGCGCCCCTGCACACCCAACGCCCTGAAGTCTATGTGGATTCAGCAACTGGCAGAGTTGTAGTTGCGAAGGAAGGCATGCCAGCGGTTGGCCCGGTGAGGATCTCTCGGCGCGCGCTTCATCCAACGCGAGACGATTCTTTCGGAAAGGTCAAACGGAGATAGACGTCGATCCCAAGAGTGTTTGCCTGGTGGCCCCTCCTCTGATCTCCGTTCCTGATCGAGAGGGACGAAGTCAAAGTTCGGCATGCTCTTCTGGTTTCGCTGGACACGGCGTCCCGCCGGCGATACCCATCATCACAATGGAGCGCACACTTGGAAAGTGTTCAAGCAGAAGAGCTGCCCGGGTAGACGCGACGTTGTTTCCCACGTCAGCCAAGGCCAGAGCGACTTCGTGTTCTTTGCCATTCGCGGAGGACACAGTTCCGACGGCGTACCGTCTGCCGGCGCCTGGGCCCGGAACTGTAACCAGATTCGATCTATTGATCAGAAATTTGACAGCCGCAAACTCCTTCGGCAGGGAAGTAAGGATGCCAATCGTAGGGCCGGGGTTCGCAAGCGATCTGTGACGAGTCAGCATGCTTTCTCCGTTTTGTGGAAGTATATTACTGGTGGAAGTATAAAATGCTTAGAGCCTTGCTATCCTTAACTCACCCGAATGACTCCGTAACTGCTGGCTGCCTTTCCGGCATGACGGGCCTTACAATTGGCGCGACCACGCGCATTCTCGACCGTGTACCTGGCGAATTGTTATTTCGCCCACGATTCGTCAGGATTCCCCGTCTTGTTGATTCGCGCCAGCAGTCCGGGCGTTTCGGCAGACTAGTTGATCGATTTTCGGTCCTTATATATATGTTATATGTGCGCTCAACGCAGCCTGAACGACAGCCTCAAACGTGACACTGATTCCGACGGCGCGCGAGCGACTACGGCCAAGATTAAGATTTACTCCACACTCGCTGGACAGAGCTTAACTCGATCGGTCTAAACCAGGGTCCCTACGATGCGGGAGGTGGCGTATGGTTGATACCACATCCACAGCCTCCGAACGGCGCCCGTCGGCGATGGCTGCCAGGGTATGGAAGTTGGCGGGCGCCATCCTAGTGATCCCTGCACTGGGTCTCGGCAATTTCGTGTACAGTCAGAAAGATCAGAACCCTACCTACAATTGGTTTCCGTTCGTTGTGTTGACCCTTGTGCTGTTGTATGGCGGTCTATCTTGCTACAAGCGGGGCAAAAGGCTGAATGCTGCCACTGCGCGAGCACTCATAGAGCAGGACGAGCGCCCAGTCGTCCTCTACCTACGGTCCTTCAAAGACGATGTCGTTGCAGCAAGTGTTCCCATGGCCGGAGTGCTGGGGCTCGCCGCGATTCTTTTGGGGCTGGAAACCGAGGAGGAACAGCTCGCTGAGGCCATGAACGAAGTCGGGCCGTTTGTCGCCATAGGCAAGCCCGGAGAACTGTTGCCTGAGGTGGGAGCCGCCCGTATGTACGTCAGCGACAACGAGTGGCAGAGTCGGGTCAGTGAGTTGATGTCGCGGGCTCTACTGGTGGTTCTACGCGCCGGCGAAACCAGCAGCCTTTGGTGGGAGGTGAAAACGGCCGCCGAAAAGGCGGGTCCCGAGAAACTCATATTTCTCCTGCCTTTTAAAAAGAAGCAGTACGAAGTCTTTCGCAAAAGCGCGAAGGAGTTCCTGCCGTGTGCTCTCCCTGACTACGTGTCAGGGCACACGCTTGTAGGAAGCCGAGTGCGAGCTATTCTCTATTTCGAGCGCGACTGGACTCCGCATCTCATGAAATTCAAGGTTCCTCTCTCTTTGTCAATCAATCCGCTGGTAGGAGCGTTCCGACGTGCGCTCCAGCCCCTGGTTGAACACTTCCATTTGGAATTGAAGAGGCCTAAGCGTCGGCTCTTCAGCAGATTACTGAAGACAATCCCGGGGACTTTCCTGGTGTTGGGTGTGCTAGCTCTTCCCGGTCATCTTGTAGTGCAAGATCTAATGGAGAGATCAGCCGTAGAGCGTAACAAGTCCGCCGTAGAGCATAATGATGCCGGCTATGGCCTGTATCAGAAAGGCGACCTGGAAGGAGCGATCCGCGAGTATCACGAGGCGTTACGTCTGAATCCGCAGTTGGCGTCGGCTCACAACAACCTTGGGATGGCCCTCCACAACAAGCACGAAGTCCTCGGTGCGCTCTGGGAGTATTCACAAGCACTGCGCCTGAATCCCGAATTGGCCGTCGCACGCAACAACCGCGGTTTAATCTATTATGAAATCGCTACTCCGTCATCGGGCGAGGCTCCGCTGCTTCTGTATGACAACGACCACAACGAGATGTATAACCCGACGGTGGAAAATGCCATCCTCGATTATCGCGAGGCTTTGCGGCTCGAGCCAGGGCTAGCAGTCGCACACAACAACCTCGGCTTGGCGCTCTATTCCCAGCATGATCTGAAGGGCGCCAGCGCCGAGTTCGGGAAGGCGTACCAACTGGCGCCGGAGAATTCCACCTTTCGTGAGAACTACGAATTAGTTCAACGTGAATTGACGCAATAGGGCCGAAAGAGCTTTTCTTGCTGCTCTTGCCCTTCGCGGGATCAACAAGGTTGCCGGCAGGAATTGCGATCGTCTGAGCCCTGGCTGAACTCGCGGTAAACACAAACAGCACCAACAGCAAGAATCGAGTTCGCATGTTTCCTCCGCTCGCGCGACATCGACGGCATCGCCTTCGGATTTGGCAATCAAATTGGATTTCGAGTCAAGTTAAATCGAGCAGCCGGTCCGATATCGCGCCACCCGTAGAAATGAATCCCGCGCCCCGTCCGCGCCCAGGAGACCAACGAAACGCATTCTGCGTCGAAGACACGAAAATCCTCGCGCCACAGTCCCTGATGAAGGCACCGCGCAGTCCGGTCACTGTGACGCCGATATTGACTCGTCCACGCTGACGTGGATGGCGTTGTCTGAAGCAACCAGTCACCGGCTTTCTTTCGATTGAAGGACGGGCTCAAGCGGTTCTCTTGCGGGAGTGTGGTCCTGCGGCCCTCTTTCTAAAGAAAAGTGAGTTCCAGGACTTGGTAATTTGGTTGAAGTTTGCTGCTTTACTGCCAAAGTCTCAGCTGGTCGCGTGTGATTTGGAGAAGTTGAACTAGATTCACAACTTCACCTCGTTCGACCCGCTTGGAAATCATCGTTAAAGCGTTGATATTTACTGGCCTATCTTTGTAGCGAAGCGTGGGATCGGTGCCATATTCATCGGCCACCATCGCCCAACTTAGCGGAAGCTCACTTGCCAAGACATCTCCGAAGGCGACTCCGAGGCTCTGTAATTCGTACGTCTGCGTTTTGTTAAATGCATTGTCGTCAATCAGGCGTTGGAGGACAGGTAAGTCTGCTACGGTTTTCGTAAGGCCGCCTGTTCCGTACTTCTGTTTGGCGGTCGCTGCAACTATAGCTCTCTGCTGGTCGAGTCGTACTCTGTCCGAATCTGATAGCTCGTTGAATTTGGGCGTCAATGAGGGAGCCACCTGCGGCTTAGAGCAACTGGTAATGAAGCTGAGAAATACCGCCAGTATGAACGCAGCGCGCATTGTTTTGGGATTATGCCATGCCATGGAACCTGTTCAAGTCCCGATTGCGTCGCATTACCGGTAATTCGAAAATCTACATGGACGGTTACCGCGTTCAAGGACATGGGAGGGGCGCCGCAGCATGACCATATTCATTACTATTCTTAAAGCTGGCACAGCACCCCTTCCGTGTCCTTCGCTCATTTCACCTCGACTTTCATGCGCATCCAGGGGTGGATGCAGCACTGAAACAGGTGTTCGCCCTTCGACAGGCCGACGAATTGCTGCTGGCTGCCCTGCAGAATGCGAGTCTTGGCCACGGCCACGCTCGAGAAGCCGGCCGAACATTCCGGGACGGCCGCTTCGCCGCCATTGAGAGGCCCGATGAACCCTCCGCCGAACTTGGCCACTTCGGTAAAAGTATGCGGTTCGCCGCCCGAGTTGACCACGCTGACGATGGTCCCTTCTTTCACGTTCATGCTGTCCGGCTCGAAATCCCACTTGGGATCCGGGTGTCCGGCGGCCGCGTCGGCGAACAAGGTGGAGAACGTCGTGGACGCGCCAACGGCGACGTTCTTGCAGAAATCGGGTCCAGCCGCCGTCGGGGCATTGAAGGTGGCTGGATCGCATTCATCGAGGGCTACAACCTGAGCCACGCTCGGGGCCTTTTCTATTTCCCAACCGCCGGCGAGCATCAGGCTGCTGATTAGCAAACCCATCGCAAGTTTCATCATTTGTGTATCCTTTCGGTTAAAGAGTTGACCCGGGAAGGTGGGCGGCGTCCGGGAAATTGCGCGGCCCTCCGTTGCTGGATCTCGCAAAACTAGTGCGACTCTCGCCCTGGCTCAGAAAAACGTCAATCCTTGCGAGCTCCAATGCACCCCAAAGTTTTCTCCATTGGGAAGCTACTGAAATCACTACACTTTCCTGCGAGGCCTGTGCCTTTTCGCTCATCAGCAACTGTGCTAGGCTTTGCCAAGTTCCGACGGAAAGCGGTATGCCCTCTACTGATGACTCGCCTGCCCGCGTGCTCTGCTTCGACGTTTTCGAGCTAGATGTCCGCGCTGGCGAACTGCGCAAAAACGGCGCAAAGCTGCGGCTGCAAGGCCAGCCGTTACAGGTTCTGGAAGTCCTGCTTCGCGGTTCGGGCGATCTGGTCACCCGTGAGGACCTGCATTCCCGAATCTGGCCAGGCGATACCTTCGTCGATTTCGACCACGGTCTGCACAACGCTATTGCCCGCCTGAGAGAAGCGCTGGGCGACTCCGCCGACGAGCCTAAGTTCATTGAGACGCTGCCCCGCCGTGGCTACCGGTTCCTCGCGCCGGTCACAGCCGGAAATGAAAATGGGGCCGGCCCAAAACCAGACAGCCAGCGCTCCCACAATCTGCCGCTCCAGAGAACGCCACTGATCGGGCGGCGCGCGGAACGCTCGGCGCTGCAGCCTCTTTTGCTCGATCCTGAAATCCGGCTGATCACCCTCACGGGCCCTGGCGGAACAGGCAAGACCAGGCTCGCGGTGCAGGCGGCCGCGGATGTGCTGGACCGCTTTCCTGCGGGTGTCCGCTTCGTCAACCTCGCGCCGTTGTCGGATCCAAGACTGGTCGCCTCCGCGATTGCCCAAGTTCTGGGAGTTCGCGAAACGCCCGGCCTTGCCCTGATCGACGTGCTTAAGGAAAAACTGGCGAGCGCCGGCCCGATGCTGCTGGTGCTCGACAATTTCGAACAGGTGGTAGCCGCAGCCCCGGGCATTCTGGAAATTCTGGATGCGTGTCCCGCCGTTAAGGCGATGGCGACCAGCCGGACCCTTCTCCACGTCTATGGCGAGCACGAGTTCCCGGTTCCGCCGCTGCCCCTTCCGGAAGCCGATCCCGCGTTATCGCTCGGCAGGTTGCTCGATTTTCCATCCATCGCGCTGTTCGTCCAGCGTGCCAAGGCTGTAAAGCCCGATTTCGGCCTGACCGCGCATAATGCCGACGCCGTCGTCCAGATCTGCCAGAGATTGGACGGTCTGCCGCTGGCGATCGAGCTGGCGGCGGCGCGCATCAGGGTTCTGCCTCCCTCCGGCCTTTTGGCCCGAATCGCCAGCAGGCTGGAACTGCTGACCGGCGGGGCTCATGACCTCCCCGAGCGGCAGCGCACCTTGCGGCGCACGATTGACTGGAGTCACGACCTGTTGACGCCTTCCGAGCAGAAGCTCTTCCGCCGGCTTTCTGTCTTTGTGGGAGGATGCACTCTCGAAGCGGTTGAGGCGGTCTGCGACGCACAAGAAGACTTGGGGCTCGATCCGCTCAATGGCATAACGTCGCTGCTCGATAAAAGCCTGATCAGCCAGACTGCCGCCGGAAATGCCGAACCACGCTTCACGATGCTGGAAACAATCCGCGAGTACGGCAGCGAACGACTCGACGAAAGCGGCGAAATCGAGGCCACCCGGCGAGCTCACGCCGCCTATTTCCTGGTCCTGGCCGAAGAAGGAGCGGCGCACGCTTCTCCCGTCGACCGCGAATCCTGGCTGTCGCGTTGCGATGTTGAGCATGATAACTTCCGCGCTGTCATCAAGTATTTCGTCGAATCAGCAAATGCCGAATGGGGCCTCCGTCTCGGAAACGCTCTCTTGTGGTTTTGGGAGCCGCGAGAACACCTCACCGAGGGGCGCCGCGCGATGGTTGCCTTGCTCGATATTCCGGATAACGCGCCGATTAGTGAGCATCGGGCCCGTGCCTCTCACACCGCGGGAGTGCTCGCCGATATTCAGCTCGATAGCGGCTCCGCGCTCGAGTTGCACCGTCGCAGCCTGGAGATGCATCGACGGCTTGGAGACCAAAACGGTATTGCGATGTCACTCAGCGCACTCGCGATTGTCACTCATAAAGGAGGCCTAGCCGCCGAGGCGCGGTCTTACGCCGAAGAGTCCCTGCGCATCTGGAAGGAGCTTGGCTCCGGCGCCTTCATTCTCGGCCTCCATAACCTGGCCAACATCGCGTCCAGGCAGGGCGACTTTAGGGCGGCTCGCGTCGCCTATGAAATGACTCTGGATGCTTTTCGCTCTACAGGGGACCAGAGGGGAATGGCCGTAGCGCTGAGCGGTCTGGGTGATGTGGCCGTGGCTCTCGGAGATCACTCCGGCGCACGCGAGCTTTATAGTCAAAGCTTGGCCGGGTTTCGTCAGGTTGAAGATCTTTGGGGTGTCGCTGCCGTGTTGCGCGATCTCGGCGATTTAGCTAGCCGTGATCGTGATCCCGACGCTTGCGTCTTTTACAAAGACGCGTTGTCGATTTTTCACAAGACTGGTCACCGCCGCGGTATGGTGCCTGTGTTGCAGCGCTTGGCGGATTGCGCTCTTCAAGGCAGCCAGCCAGCTAGCGCCCTCACGTTGGCCGGCGCCGCAGACGCGTTGCGGGAGCACTTGGGCATCTCGCTATCGCCAACGGAGCAGGAGAAACTCGATCGAATGCTCCAGGCAGCGCGCGCACAAGTGCCGGCCGAGGAGCAAAATCGCTTTTGGTCCCAGGGCCGCTCCATGACCATCGATAGGCTAGTGGAATTCGCGTTGGCTTGTTAGTGCTTTGTTCTGACTTTTTTTCGCCGGGCGAACAGTCGCTTGGGTTCGCGGTCCTGCCCTGCGTTACTTCACGCCCTGGTATCTCTCCGGGTTCAGCATCCGCCGCACCGCAGAGACTCGATTGGCCGGCACTCCCGCCAGTTGCGCGTGCTGCCGAATCTGCTCCTCGTTCTGTGCGAAGTACACGCAATAGATCTTGTCGTCGGTGACGTAGCTGTGCATCCACTGAATGCTCGATCCCATCTCCTTCAGCACCGCGAGCGACCGGAGTGAAGCTTCCCGGATCTCATCCTCGGTTAGCCTCCCCGCGCCGGGGAGATCCCGCTCAATCACATACTCTGGCATCCGTCCTCCGTCGACCAAGCATACCATCACCCTTATGATAATCTCCGCTCAGACCCGCTTGAAAGGCCTCTTCAACCGCGTCGTTCCATCCACCTAACTATTCCGGCTTGGCCACAAACTGATAGCCCAGCTCAGAATCCCTTACCACGATTCATTATGATCAGTGGTGATCAAGTCCGTAAGACGGCGGAGTCGGGGCATAAAGGCGATACGCACAACCCGCTAGCGTGAGAGCCGCACTAAGGAGAGAAACCGTGACGGCGCGATTTCGCAAGTGCATGTCGCTATCATATCGCCTTTCGCTCGCTCGTCGCGGATTGTGCCTGATTTGTCGCGTACTCGTACAAGTGCCCGTTAACTGGCCAGAAACGGCGTTGTACGAAGTTTGGTAAGTTTGCGGTGGCGGATCCTCGCATCCTCGGTCACGCAGACTCGCGGAGGCAACTTACATTTCATCAATAGGACTTGATGACCCCCCGTTGGCGGGCTTTACGTGTATTACATTTCTATGACAGGACGTGATTCTGATCTGAGCGAATACAGAATCGAGTTCAGTTCACGTAAGCAATTGGAACGATAGAAGAAAGCGGAAAAAAGCCATAGCCTCGCCATCCCGGACCATCTGTCAAAAAAGCAGACGGTCGGGTGGGATCGCATTCTCGCGCAAATTATTGAAAAGAAATGAAGTGGCGCGCCCGGCGAGACTCGAACTCGCGACCCTCTGCTTAGAAGGCAGACGCTCTATCCAACTGAGCTACGGGCGCGTCGTTTTCTCCTTTTATTTTAGCCACTTACAGACGTCTCTGCAGCCCCTTTCTCCGGTTTGACCCTACCGTAGTAAAAACGTAGTGATTTTTGGTCTGGATAGGCTTTTTCGTTGGCTCGTTCGATGCCCTCGCGAACCTGGTCAACCATCCCGAGCTGATAATGGCGCTTCGTTTCTGGACTGCTGTGCCGCATTGCTCGCTGCAACACCGCATCTGGAGCGACCCAACTCAATCGCGTGCAGAATACGTGGCGCAGATTGTAAATCGGGAAATACGGGACGCCAGCGTTCTCGAGAGCGGTCCGCCATGCCCGTTTGACACTCCGAATGGGTTTGCCGGGCTTGCGAGGACTCGGAAACACGTACGGGCTATCCGAGCTCTGTTCCTTCTTCCACTCCTTGAGAACATCACAAGCCAACCGGGTCAACGGTAGCGGTTGAGCCGAGTCGGTAGTCTTCACACTCCCGCCAAGGTGAAGGATGCCATGGACGAGATCCACTTGGTCCCACCTCAGCGACAGTCCCTCAGTGTAGGTTCGACCACCGGTCTGAACCAGCAACACGATCGCCACCCGGAGGTGCGGTGGTGCCGCCTCAAGAATCCGATGTTCTTCTTCAACAGCGAGCATTCTCTTGGATGGCCTCTCGTGGCGCTCATCGAAATGTTTCACACCGGAGGTTGGATTTTCCCCGATGTACTTTCGCTTGAGCGCGAACTGGAAGACGCAGTGCAAGCACGCCAATTCTCGGTTGACGGTTGCCCCTTTCAGCGTTCGATTCGGATCCCGCTTCAACGGCTGGCGGCGCCGAGAATTGCGATACTCCACGACGGTCCGCTCATCAATCTCCGTTAATTTACGGTCTCCAAAATACTCTCGCAGATTCTTCAAAAACATCTGGTGGTTGATCTGGCTCTTTGGAGAAAGCGTTGAACTATGTGATCGGAAGAACAATTCGGACAACTCTCCGAAGGTCATTCGCTCACCAGGCCAACCGACCTGAAACAGCCCCAGCGCGATCTCGCCTTCGCGTTTCTGCCAGATTTTCTTTGCGAGATCTTTGCTGGCTGTCTTGGTCGATTCGCACCGTTGTTCACCACTCACCGTGTAGCCCATCCACCAGAGCCGCGAGTCTTTCCTTTTGTATAGTCCCATTGACGCTCCTCTCACTTGCCGGAGCCGAGCGCCGTGGTGATTATACTCTTCTGGGCAAACCACTGGTGGGTGCGACGGATTTGCAGATCCTTGAATCGGTCGAGGGTGGAACGACGGTATTCCAGGCGGCCGCCCAACTTGCGGCACTCGATCTTGTGCTGACATGCGTATTGGTACAGCGTGCTCTTAGAGATGCCAAGATAATTAGCAGCCTCCGAATGCCGCAGCCATGCGTCCTCCGGGAGTGATCGGGGCGAATTGATCTCCGGAATAATTGGGCAGGCCGGCGTCTGAGCAATTGCAGTGATTACCTCACGGATTTTCTGAATAAGGTGCTCAGGTGCCCGCGTTTGAAACACCACACAGGCAACGAGGACCGGATCGGCGTGCTGGATTTTTTCGGTGAGGTCTCTCGCGTCGCTCATAGGTCATAGCCTCCAGCGGAAGGCAAACCAAATCTCCCGACTTGCGGCGATTGCTTGCTCTCGGAGGAATTTCCAGTCTGACTTCCAGATCTTAACGACGACGGATCTACTGTGAGGCGCAAGCCATGCACTCTTGGCGAGTCTGGGTTCTTGCACACGCCGAATTGGGTAATGCGGTGTTTCATTGCCTCTTTTTCCTTGATTCCCCCGGTTGTTATTTTCCACTTGACATTCCGTCCACAACATCCTAATTTGTTTGCAAACGTAATGTCAAGATGCATCTTTCTTCGAAAGGGTTGCATCTTACGGACGGAACCAGGAGGAGTACCCGATGCCCGAGAAACCACAGAAGCCCGAGAAGCCCACCCAGGGGCAAACGCTCTCCCTTCGAATCAGCGACGCTCTCTTTGCTCGCCTGGAGCGTGCCAAGCAACTCATGTCCTCGAAAAAAGGCGACAGTGTCTCGACTTCGGAGGTTGCCAAGCAGCTCCTCGAGTCTGCCCGCGAGGACCGCTTTGAAGTTGCGGACATGATGGCTAAGCCGACAGAGACACTTCTCGAGATTCGCAGAAAGGGAGAAGCGCAGCATATTCTGTCGCGAGCCGAGTGGATCCTGCTCTCGCACTTCGTGCAGAAGGGACTCGAAGCTTATGCCGAAAGGACGCCCAATCCGGTCTCCAACGAGTCACTCATCGCCGTGCTGGATGCGTTCCTGGCAGTTTATGAACTGCGGACGGAACGTGCTTCCTCGCGGGATCCGTATTACATGAGCAATCTGCCGTCCGAGTGCCATCCTGCAAAGGCAAAGGGAGCGGACGATTCGGAGCGCGTGACTGCGGAGACGGTTCGCCGGACCGTGGCCGAGACTCGTAAGCGGCTCAGCGAGCCGGCAGTAAAGTGGGGCACGTTTCTGGCGGGACGCAATCTGCTGATCCTGTTGGAGGACGAAAAGCTCCCCGCGGCTGACGCTGTGAATCGTGCCCTTCGCCCCTTCTTCCCGGTTCTGTGGCGGCTGGCCGCGCGCGGCCATTATTTTCTCACGCAAGAGTCGCTCCGAGCCAAATCCTCGAGCCAGGATTCCTTCTATCAGCCGCCGATTCCATCCATCAAAGAAGGGGACTTCACGCTCTCGTTTAATCGAGGAGAGAGCAACGACCTTTATTTGCTCTTGAGTTTCCCTGGTCCACGCGGGCCGATGTATCCAGTCAGTGGCTACCCGAAGATTACAGAATTTTGCGCCATGCTGGCCGCGCTTGCCCCAGACAGCCCGACCCGCCGTTGGGAGGGCGGGCATTTCCTCGGCTATGTCGCAGCTTCCGAAGAAGGCAAGGGGAAGGACTACTGGTTTCGCGCCCACCAGAATGGCATCACGTTCGGCCTCTCCGAGAAGGAGTGGAAGTCGGTCCAAGCGCTATTCCGGCGGGCGTGGGAGCTGCCCGAAATCCGCATGGCATGGGACGCGCTGACGCTGGAGTACGGTGAGCTGTGATGCTCTTCAGCCTCGGTATCGCAGCCGGATGTGGCCCCGCCGAGGGCGGCGTCGCCGGCTTTTGGCCGACCAAGAGAAGAGCGGTGCCTTCGGCACCGGGAGTTGGACTGGACACGCCACCCCAGGTTGGGTGCTGCAGAGCGCCGCGCGGCGCCGTTGGTTAACGTGCTCTCGCATCGCAAGTTAGCGAATTTCGAGTGTCGACGAGTAACTTCCGGCGCTCTGCGTTAACTTCTTTATTTTGTTCGCTCAGGTTTGTGCGAATGGTTTTCTTCAAAGTTTGTCCTAGGAGGTCCTCGTCATGGCTGCCGATCAACTACGGAATCGAACCGTTGGTTCGAAGATGACGGAGAGCGAATACGAAAAGCTTGTCGCTGTAGCCGAGCGCGACGGTCTGACGCTGGGCGAGTGGTGCCGCAAGGTGCTCTTGGCGCAAGCAAGCACCACTGAAGGGACAAAACCCATTGCCACCGAGCAGCCTCTGCTTGCGGAAGTGATGGCGCTGCGAACGATCTTGTTGAATGCACTGTTTAGGCTCGCTCAGGGGGCAGTGCTCACAACCGAGGAACTGGACCGGTTGATCGAGCGGGCCGATGGAGAGCGATTCGAGAGAGCGCAGGAACGATTTGCGGAAGTACCAACCGGAGGTAGGTCGTGAAGCAACAATGGGGCCGGAACTCATACGCAGGCGAGTGGCAGAATCGCAGGTCGGTGTGGACGTGGACAGCGGCGTTTTTGGCGCTGATCAGCATGGTGGGAATTTGCGTCTACCGCTATGCCGAAGTGTGGACACCTTTAGAACGCTTCTATGTGCAGACCTACATCCGCAGCGGCCTCCGAAGCCAGGTGAAGTTCTCGAGGACCGACAGCTATTGGACGGTGAACGCCGTGGGCAAGAAAGGAAGCCATTGGGCGCTCGACGAGGAGGTCATCGAAGTAAAGACCGGAACCGGCGAGACTGCGCTTCGACTCACGCCTGAAGCTGTGGCGATCGGCGACGTGCGGCTTGTCATACAAAAGGTGCTTTGGGACAACGCAAGGTTGCATGACTTCTTGGGCCGGTGGATCTATCGAGACGAAACCTTCCTGGACTTCATAAAGCCCGGCCTGATAGGAGGCATCGTTGTTTTCCTTGTGGTTCTTGCGTTGGCGATTCCGAAAGATTCCCAGCGAGCCCGAGAGCGCAAAGAAGGACGAAGGCTCAAGGGACCAGAACTTGTGACCGCGCAGGCGTTCAATCGCAGGAATCGTTCCGATGGAATTGGTTTTGATCTGATAGAACGAACCTTGATCCAGAAAGCATTCGGCAGGGTACATCGTCTCATTCTGCCCCGCGTCGCCGAATCGAGCCACATCCTTATTATGGGCGATACAGGGATGGGCAAGAGCACCCTGATCCGGCAAATCCTTCTGCAAGTGGAAGCACGTGGCGACACGGCCATCGTCTACGATCCCGCACTCGAATACACGCCGAAGTTCTACAAGCCCGAGCGGGGTGACATCATCCTGAATCCCATTGACCAGCGCATGCCCTACTGGAGTCCCTCCGACGAACTGACACACATTACGGAGTCTTCCACGCTGGCCGCTTCGTTGTTCCCCCATCGGCCCAACGAGAATGCCTTCTTCACTGAAGGCCCGAAGAAAATCTTCGCGCACCTGCTGACCTTTAGGCCAACACCCGAAGAGCTGGCTTGGTGGATGTGCCACGAAGCGGAGATCGACTATCGAGTGAAAGGCACGGAGTACGCGGCCATGATCAATCGGCAGGCCCCCGCACAGCGGAGTGGTGTGCTGGCGTCGCTAAACATGGTAGCGGATAGTCTGAAGCTGCTTCCGAAAGAGGCGGATACAACGATGCGTTGGAGCACGGCGGCGTGGGCGAATGAGCGCAAGGGGTGGCTCTCCCTACCAGCACGCCCGCGACGCGGGAACGGCTCGTTCCCCTCACAAGCTTGTGGCTGGACACGCTGGTGTTGCGGCTGATGAATTATGGCCAGAGAGATCCTCATGCGGTGTGGTTCGTCTTGGATGAACTGGCGAGCTTACAAAGACTCCCACAACTACACACCGCCGTGACGGAAAACCGCAAATCGAATAATCCTCTCGTACTTGGCTTCCAAGGACGGAGCCAGCTAGAGACGCGCTACGGCCACGAAGCCGAGGCCATGCTCTCGCAGCCAGCGACGAAAATCTTTCTTGCTACGAGCGAACCGAACGCGGCGCGATGGATTTCGGACGCTATTGGTGAGATTGAGACGGAGCGGTTGACCGAGAGCCGGTCGAGTGGACGATGGGGGCGAAGCCGGAACTCGGAGACTCAGAATCTCCAACGGCAACGTGAACCGCTGGTGATACCGAGTGAGATCACCGGGCTCCAGCCACTGCATGGGTATTTGAAACACAGGAATCTCGTTGTGGGAATGAGCTTCTCCATCGTCGAACTGCCAGACAGCCATCCTTCATTCATCCAACGGCCGATGGAGATGCCACGAAAGGAAGAACGCAAGACTGCGGCAGCAGCGGCGGGAGCAAACGGCACTTTAGAACAGAAACTCGCGTCGCAGGATGGGAAGCAGTCCCGCGAGCAAGAATTACGGCGAAACCGAACAGAACCAGGACACTTCTTCCGATAGGTCAACAGCACGATGCTAACCATCTCCAATCCACTGAGTGCGACCCAGGCCCAGGCGTATCACGCGGAGGAGTTTTCCAACGCGCGAGAAAACTACTACACGCAAGGCGACCAGATACGCGGTGAGTGGCACGGCAGGCTCGCCGGGCAATGGGGATTGCGCGGCGAAGTGCGCGAGGAACATTTCCAGAAGCTCTCTGAAGGCCAACACCCGACGAGTGGCGAGCAGCTGGTGCGCCATCAAACAGCGCGGGAATACATAAACAGGCACGGTCGGAAGGTAAGTCCGATGGAGCACCGCGCGGGATGGGATGCGACGTTTTCGGCGCCGAAGAGCGTATCGCTGACTGCCCTGGTGGGCGGAGATGAACGAGTGCGGGAGGCACATCGAGAAAGCGTTGGCATTGCACTCGATGAATTGGAGCGGTATGTCCAGGCGCGCATCGGCGGGAATCTTCCCGCGGAAACAACCGGCAAATGGGTAGCCGCGAAATTCGGACACGATAGCGCCAGGCCGGTCGACGGTTATGCCGCACCGCAGCTGCATACGCATGTTGTTTTCTTCAATCTCACGGAGACCGAAGACGGCGAAGCCTATGCCTTGCAACCGCGTGAACTCTACAAAACGCAGCAATATGCGACGGCGGTGTACCGCTCGGAACTAGCCGCGCGGCTCAAAACACTTGGCTACGAGATCGAACGTGGGAAGAGTGGGCAGCCAGAAATCAAAGGCTACAGCGAAGAATACCTTGCGGCATCGAGCCCGCGTCGCCGGCAGATCGAGGAGCACCTTGAGAAAGAGAATCAGCGAGGAGCAGACGCTGCGCAAATTGCGGCGCACAAAACACGTGAGGCCAAACTCAATCTGTCGCACGAAGAGGTGCAGCAGTGCCATCGAGAGATAGCGGAGGCTTTCGGCAATCAGCCGGACCGCGTAGTCCGAGCTGTCAAAGAAACGGTGCGCGACATCGGGCAGGAAGCGCCTCACCGAATCGTTCAATCGGCGATGACATTCTCGAAGGAGCGGAATCTGGAACGTGAAGCCGTTGTCGATGAACGTGAGCTATTGCGAGATGCGTTGAGACGTTCGATGGGAGACGCGACATTCACAGAGGTGCGAACGGAGTTTGAAAAGCGCGTTGCCGCCGGCGAATTCATCGAAGCCCGGAAACAGTCAGGTGGGCCAGGCCGCGCGTTTACGACCGAAGAGATGATCGGATACGAGCGAGAAACCATCAAGACGATGCGGGAGGGACAGAACGAATACCCGGCGTTAGCGAGCTTCGAAACGCGGCGAGACATCGACAATCATCATCCTTATTTGAGCCAGAGCCAACGCGTAGCAGTCGAGCAAATCCTCGCAAGCCGGGATCAAGTCACGGCGCTCGAGGGTGTCGCCGGCGCGGGAAAAACGACTTCTTTAGCTGTGGTTCGCGAAGCTGCCGAGCGAGAGGGTTACAAAGTGGAAGGTTTCGCCCCAACCTCACGGGCAGCACAAAAACTCGCAGAGGCCGGAATCGAATCGAGCACGCTCCAAAGGCAGCTTGCACAAGGCAGTGATCGGACACGCGTACAAAAACACCTGTACGTTCTGGACGAATCGAGCCTCGCAAGTACAAAGCAGATCAACGAGTTTCTGCACCAACTCAAAGGTGACGACCGCGTTTTGCTGGTTGGTGATACACGCCAGCACCAGGCTGTGGAAGCCGGAACACCATATCAGCAACTACAAGAAGCCGGAATCCAAACTGCTCGACTCGACGAAATCATTCGGCAGAAAGACCCGGCCCTCAAGGAAGTCGTGGAACATCTCTCGCGCGGAGAGGTAAAAGAGGCCATCGAGAAGCTCGATACACAGGGCCGCGTCCACGAAATTGCAGATCCTAACGAACGGCTCAATGCAATCTCCCATGAATACGCAAAGCAGCCCGAAGGAACCCTCGTTGTCTCACCCGACAACCAGTCGCGCATGGAAATCAACGGGATGATCCACGCGGAAATGCAAAAGACGGGCCAAGTGGACCACAGGGAGAGAAACGTGAGAGTGCTCGTCGCGCGGCAGGAGATCACTGGCGCAGACCGTCAGTGCGCCGAGCAATATGAACCGGACAACATCGTACGCTACACGAAAGGCAGCAAGACGCATGGCATCGAAGCCGGAGAATACTCGCGCGTGGAAAGTGTCAACGCGAAAGCAAACCTGCTCACGGTCAGGCGCGAAAGCGGTGAGCAGGTCAGCTACGATCCGCGCCGCCTGCAAGGCGTGACGCTCTACCGTGAAACTGAGCGGGCCTTCTCCACAGGCGACCGCGTGCAATTCACCGCGCCGAACCGGGAGCAGCACATTGCGAATCGTGAATTGGGAACCATCGAAAGAATCGAAAAGAACGGCAATCTGCAACTGCGCATGGATTCAGGCCGGCGTATCACATTCAACATGAAGGAGAATCCACATCTCGACTACGGATATGCGGTGACAAGCCACAGCAGCCAGGGGCAAACCACGGACCGCGTCCTCGTGCACGTAAACACTGAGCAAGCGGGAGAAAAACTCATTAACCGCCGACTAGCCTACGTGGCCGTATCCCGTGGTCGCTACGATGCGCAAATTTATACCAACGATAAAGCCTCTCTTGCCGAAGGGCTTCGCCGCGATGTTTCGCACCGATCTGCGTTGGAGTCGAAACGCGCAGAAGAACCGCTTGTCGCCCAAAGGAAAGAGCCGTCCCCAGCTCTGAGTAAGGAGAGAGAGCGAACAATCGAACGAGATCTCAGCCCTAGTCGCTAGGCACGCTAATAGCTCCTGCGGCCTTAATTGCTCAGCCTCTTCTTCCACCCGTTCTGGGGTTACGTGTCATACCCCCTCCCGACGCCGAAGGCGGCGCTCTTCTCAGCGTTCCCCGGTGCTCGGCGTTAGGCTCCCAGATGGAGCGGGCACAGCGGATTCACGGCGAAGAGCGTACTTCAGAAGCCGAAAGGAAAGATAAAACAGCCCCACCGCTACGACCCAAAACACAACAAGAAACACGATGTCCTGCCAACGGAGCGGCGTCAGAACCCCCACGTATTTCTCCCTTGGCCAAACGTAGTGTTCCTGGTAGAAGCCAAAGCTCTGAAAATACCCCTCGACGAGGGTGCCCAGCAGGAGTAGGCTCCCCGTCAGTGCTGATATGAGGCGACGCGTTCGCATCCTGAACTCCTTTCCCTAGGGCTGAACCGTGAGCCAGTTGTTGCCCTCTTGTGAACCGAGCAACTACTGCATGGCATGAAACGCGCCCACTGCCTGCGGGTCGGTCTTGTCGGCGTTAATGCATCCGTGTGTAATCGAGCCGATATGTAGTTCGAAGCCCCCTCTTGCCATATGGAGTCTCTCAAGCGGACCGTGCCACCAATGGTATGGCGAAGGTTCGAGTCGATAGTCTCCCCAACCTTGGTGTTCCGGTCTGTTATCGAAGTTCATTTTGAATCTGCCAGGTTGAATTGGTCCTGAGCCCCAGTTGTTTGCACATTTCGGATTGTCCCGGCAGCCCCCCGGATCACCAGAATGAACCCCTCCCGGACCCACTTGTACGGACCACGTTGGCCCAACTGGCGGAACGAAGTTTGAAGTGCAAACGAGCGTGTGTTGCGAAATGGAATACACGCACTCGGCCAACCCAAAAGGATCATTGAAACTAGTTGGACTGTTGCTGACATACGAATAGAAGTTGAGGCTGGCGTCGAAGGCCAATGGATCTTCGCTGAGGAAGCGGCCCGAGACCGGATCATAGTAGCGCGCTCGCGAGAATTGCAGATTGGTTTCGGTGTCAAAGTCGCGCGCCGTGTAGCGAAACGGATTCGTGACGGAGCCGGTGGAAGCAGTGAGATTCCCGAATGAATCGAAGGCGTACGTTTGGGCTAACGCACCCGCCGCATTGCTCAGCGAAGTAACAGAGCCGACACCGTCCTGCTCGTAATAGCTCGTCGCGCTGCTGCGCAGCATGGCCAGCGGCTCATCGATGTTTTCGGTCTCTGCATAGCGGGCAACCACGGTCCCAGAGGAGTTGGTTTCCTCGATGAGGTTGTCGTCGTCATAGGCGAAGACGCTCGCGGCTGCGGAGGACGATTTCTCGATGCGCCGCCCAAAGGGGTCGTACTTGAAGCTATCAGTGGTTCTGCCAGACGAATCTGACGCTGCGGCGGAAATCGTCGTAGAACAAAACGTATCCTTCTGTCTCGATATCAATATCCTTACCCTCGGCGACCTGGAAAATGACCTCGGACTTTCCGTCACCATCGTAATCTCCAGCGTCTACCAACTCCCATTGAAGCCCGAGAAAAACCGCTTTGTGATCCGGCGACACGAAAAACATCTGGTTGCCACCCATTGACTGGAAACCCTCGCCATCTACATTAAACAAGCACTTGTTATGAAATACGCTGGTTTCGACTATATATTCATGCTTTGTAGAACCGTAGCTTTTTGACACGACGATTTCAGAAGCAGGGATGCTCCAGTCATCTTTTAGCGCCTCGCCCGAAGCATCGCATTGTCGGAGGTGCCGGAAGGTTCTGTGAAACGACGACCTTACTTCTTCGATTACGCCATTCGGTATTGCTCTCGGCTTCCACTCATCAGGATCACTAAAGTTTGGCTTCGAGACAACCACAAGTGGGCGACGTACGAGCTTGCCGTAACTCCCACTGAAGCGCCCTTCTGGTTTTCCCACAACGGGTAGTTCTTTGGCTGGAGTTAGGATCGAGTGAATGCCAGTTGGTCCTGTGACATTCCCCAAGTCTGCTTGTGGGACGGGTTCACTCTCCACTCTTCCGAGGTTCTTACCATCAAAGGCCACAATCCAGCTGACGTTGTGATTTAAGTTGATTATTGACTTCCATCCATCGCCGGTCTTTTGAAACGCGGGAGCAATCGTACGGCCTGGAACGGGTGTGGCGTCCCACCGACCAAGACGATCAAGTTGCCTGCGGTCGTCTTCTAACAGACCTACGTAGACAGTGTCAGCATCTTCGTGAACTGGCTGAGCATCGGCATACCATACCGTGAAAAGGATCGCAAAAAGAGCCGCACAGCTCGCAAATAGACGCGGTCTAAGGAATGACATTCAGCGTACTCCCCGGCTCTCTTGACAACAGATTATTCAGGGCTTTTATGTTGTCTGGCGTCGAAACGATGCATCCTTCCGAACAGAAATGTCCACTGCGAAAGGGAGTCTGTTGGTTATCCCACCCCCTCACACAAAAGTGGGTGAGAAATCTACCGTTAGCCCCATACTGGTTATTGGGTCCTGTCGGATAGAGATGTATTCCCCCCAATCCCGCGTGCGACTCCGAAGGATTACCAAACCTGTAGGGCCCAAGAGGGAGAGGGCCATGGTTGTTCGGGGGACATCTTTCATGATTTTGGCACGAGTGTTCTGGATCCCCGTTGTTACCTGAATTTGCTGGAAAGAGAAGTGGATCTTCGCCAGGCTTGTCTGGATGGCAGATCATGACTCCTTTTTCCCCTAACGCGCTCAGGCTGAAGAAACAGCGAGCCAGTCCGAACGGATCGACATTTCTGACGGGTGAGTTCCCGACGTAAGCGTAGAAATTAGGACCGTCCCCCTTAAACTCCAGAGGGTCCTCACTGATGAACCTCCCGCTCGCGGGATCAGAATACCGTACCCGGTAGTAGTACAAACCAGTTTCGGAGTCCGATTCGCGCGCTGTGTACTGGAATGGATTCGTCAGCGAGCCAGACGAACTTGTCTGTTTACCGAACGAGTCGTAACCATAGGTCTGCGCCAGAGCGCCTGCGGAGCTGCTGAGGGAAGTGACCGAGCCGAGGGCATCGGCATGGTAGTAGCTCGTGGCGCCGCTTCGGAGCATTGCCAGTGGCTCATCGATGTTTTGCGTGTCTTCGTAGCGGGCCACGATGGCACCCACTGCGTTGGTCTCTTCGACGAGGTTGTCGCCGTCGTAGGCGAAGATGCTGGTGCCTGAGGAAGAGGATTTATAGATGCGCCTGCCGAAGGGATCGTATTTGAAGCTCACCGTGTGGCCCAAGTTCTCCGAAGCCGCTCACAGATTTGGCGCGTGCGCTGCCTCGCTGCGGAATTGGTCGAGATAAAGAGTATCGAATGCCTTTTGACACGGTTCAGGAAGAGTCTCAAGTCGCGGGAGGGTTGGCCTAGACGCTATCGCGGAGTTTGCCGTTGAGTCCGGTTCAACGAGTATTTCCAAATCGAATGACTTTAGTGCTGGCGCCGTACCAGAAAAGCTCTGTTGGCTATCGTCAAAGGTGACGCTCCTGAGCTTTAGCTGCAGTCTGAAACCTCGCAGCCGAAAAGCACGCTCCCTACCCAGGTCCTTATAGCTGCCACACGGTGGCGCGAGCTGCTCCGCGAGAAACCGACCGCGGCTTTCCCAGTCTCTATCTGCATTGGGCAATTCAGTTAAGAGCGTCGATTGGCGGTCCCTATTGTGGAAGGAGTGCAAGCGACACTCGAAATCACCGGAATACATGAATTCACCGGTTTGCGGAGCGGTCTCGGACGAGTAGCACTCAAGCACGTATTGTGGTCTCCCATTTTCCCCTCGGATCGTGGCCTTAAGTTTGGCGGCTTGCATTGAGACGAAGTGATACTTGGCTGTCAGGGGCTTAATCGTGGCCCAGCGGCTGCCCTCGTCTGCTTGGTACGGCAGCGCTAACAGAAGAATCAGTGAGAATATCGCGATCATATTCATGCAGTCACCAACCAAAAGGACTGTTGTGGTATTGCAAGAGACTCAAATCGATTGTCCCAGCAGGGCAAGGTATCGCTTTCGGTAAGGTGAGAATTATGGTTGTTACTCCCTGATCCGTGCCGTTCACCAGCTCGAGTATCAAGTCCCCGGGGTATAGATGCATAAGTGCGTCCCGAGCGTTCATTCCCGCAATCGGCGACGCGCCGCCATTCACGTCAGTTATCCCGCTAAAACTTTGTTGCGATCCACCGGCGCTAGGATTCACGTCACCAAATATAAAATTGCCCAGCGGAGCCTGAATTGGGGCACCCACGGCTCCTGACACGGGCAAATTACGGAATCCGGTGCCGCTGGTAAAGCCCCATTGCTGTGGTGTGGCAGCGGCGCTGTTGGGCGCCACTTTTCTGCCCGGCACCCCGCCCTGTTTCCCTACGGTCCTGGGATTACCGCCAAGCACCCGCGCGCGTCCAACGCAAGTGTGAGTGCCACCGCAATCTTTTTTCTGTTGTGGGCTTAGGCCGAGTGGGTCGGCTAACGAAGCGGCCTCGTTCTGCACGTAGGCGTACAGATTAGTATCTCCGGTTGCAAACCCAATTGGATCTTCCGAGACGAACTTTCCGGTTTGTGGATCGTAGTATCTGGCGCGATAGTAATACAGGCCGGTTTCGGGGTCGAATTCGCGAGCGGTGTACTGGAACGGATTCGTTAGCGATCCAGACGAACTAGTCTGTTTGCCAAACGAGTCATAACCATAGGTCTGGGCCAGAGCTCCCGTCGAACTCGACAGCGACGTAACGGACCCCAGCCCATCCGCGTCGTAGTAGCTCGTCGTCGAGGAGCGGAGCATCGCTAATGGCTCATCGATGTTCAGTCCGTCCGAGTAGCGCGCAACGGCGGTCCCAGCGGCGTTCGTCTCTTCGACGATGTTGTCGCCATCGTAGGCGAAGATGCTGCTGCCTGAATTGGAGGATTTATAGATTCTTCTGCCGAAAAGATCGTATTTGAAGCTGACCGTTCCCCCGGAGCCCGACAGCGTTACGCTCGTCAGTCGGTTCTCGTAGTCCCAGGCAAATGTGGTGGTGTCTGAGGAAACGACTTCTGTGGTTGTGTTTCCGTTCGCGTCGTAGCTATAGGTTGTGCTTGGGGTCGAGGTCAGTTCGTTCGACACATTTAAGTTGTACGGCGACACGCCCAGCGACGACTCCCGATTGCCCACGGGATCGAACGTATAGCTCTCCGTAGTGCTGCCCCCTTGGGTCACGCCTGTCAACTCGTAGATCGCATCATAAGTATAGTTAGACGTCACGCCAGCTCGCTGATCGGTCTTCGCTGTGCGATTTCCTGCGTTGTCGACCGTATAGCTGGCGCCATCAATAGTACCTCCGGACAGCTGGTGCAATGCCGAGGTCAATCGTGAAAGGTTGTCATAGGCATACACAGTGCTGACGGAGTTCGGTCGCGTCATCTGGGTGCGGCGACTCAACGCATCGTAGCTAAACCCGAAACTGCCCGTCGTGAATGCCGAAGCTGGGGTCAGCGTCTGCAAACGATTCAGCGTGTCGTAAACATAAGCGGTAGAACCGCTCTCCGGATCTGTGAACCCGGTGCGGTTCGAAGCCTTGTCATAGGCGTAGCCGGTGGTGAAGTTCCGCCCCGTCAGGAAGCCGTAGCTCGTCGTTGTCCCGACAAGACGGCCCATGTTGTCGTAGGCAAACGCGTAGGTTCCCGTCGGATCGTTCACCTGAAGAATCTTCCCCACGAGGTCGTATACGTAGTCCACTTCCGTCGAATCCGGATAGAACTTGCGCGACAGGCGGTTCAGCGCATCGTAAACATACTGAATCGTTTGGCCCTTGCGGTCCGTCTTGCTGGTCAGGTTGTTGGCCGCATCGTAGCCATAGGTCTCGGCCGCGGTCGACGGAAACGATGTTTGCGTTACGCGCCCGAACGCGTCGTAGGTGAACATCGTGGTGTGTCCGTTGGCGTCTTCGATGCTTGTCAGATTGTTTTCCGTGTCGTAGGCGTACGTGGTGACGTGACTTGCCGCGTCGGTTACGCTGGTTAGGCGGTCCGCATCGTCGTACGCGTAGCTGGTGGTTTTCCCGTTCTGATCCGTCACCGACGTGCGTCGTCCGCGATAATCGTAGGCGAACTGCGTGGTCGTCGAGTCGGGATAAGTGATTTTGGTCAAACGCTCCATTGAGTCGTAGGTGAAGGTGGTCTGATGGCTCAATGCATCGGTGATCGAAGTGCGGTTGCCATGCGAATCGTAGGCATAAGTCGTGACATTGCTCTGCGCATCCGTGATGGTGGCCATCAATCCAACGGAGTTGTACGTAATGGCCGTGACGTTCGCCAGCGGATCGGTGATGCTCGTTAGCTCTCCCAGCGAATTGTACGCAAAGGACGTGACGCTCGCGGCCACGCCACTAGCCGGGACCGGAGTGGTCACCGAGGTCAGATTGCCGTGCGAATCGTAGGTGTTCGTCGTCGTTTGGCCGAGTGGATCTTGGGCAGTCAACGGTTCTCCGAAGCTATTGTAAGTGTAGGTGGTCGTAGCGACTGTGTTTGTGCTGACCTGGGCGGTTTGCGAAAGCATATTGTTCGACGAATCGTGCCGGTAGCTTATGGTGTTGCCGAGGGCATCGGTCGTCCAAGCAGGATTCCCATTTCCGTCGTACTCTCTGTGGATGGTTCCGCGCGTGGTGCAACTCGAGCAGCCAGAACCCTCGGCGTCCGTGAATGCCCAAGCTCCACCGAACAAGGAAGAGTTGTAGGTAGTTTGATTCCCGAGCGAGTCCGTTAGTGTGGCCCCGAAGGCAATCGTGAATGTCGGCCCTTGACCTGTGATATTCCCAACGGTTACGGAGACTGGACCCGTGGTAGAGCTGTCGGGCACGATGGCAATAATCTGCGAATCATTCCAGCTCGCAACCGTTGCGGCTGCTCCGTTGAAGTTTACGGTGCTGGTGCCCTGTGTTGATCCGAAGCCCGAGCCGGCTATCGTGACAGACGCGCCAGGAGCTCCCGTGGCCGGCGTAAGACTGCTCACTGCTGGATCTGGCAGAGAACCGCCGAGAGTCACAGAAACATTGTCGAACGTCGCTGTGGCTAGCGTTGCAGGATCCCCGCTACTCACACCGAAGCCAACGTAAACGGTCTGGGCCGTGGTGAGGGTCTGGGTAGTTCCCACCGGAACCCAGGTGGAACCATTCGCCGAAACATAGGCGCTGAAGGTGTTCGCCGAGCGCACGACTTCCAGCCAATAGGGCATTGATGCGCCCAAGGTACCCGCTTGGACTGTCGATCCACCTGTCAGCGTCCGGCAGTAGAGGTAATTGTAGAAACTCGAAGTGTAGGAGAAAAGGCCCGCCGAGACCTCCGTGGAACTTGGGGCGAGCGTCTCTCGAATCATGACCACGGTCAGCTCGCCGTAGCCGCTGCCACTCGCCACTCGCGCCACAATGGTTCCGTCAGCAGTCAATGGTTGATACACAAAATGAAATGAGTCCACAGTACCGGTTACGGAGCGTCCTGCCCCTTGCACTGTGAAAACGCCACTTGCATATGCCGCATTCCCGGTTGCGCCGACCTGCCCGATGTCCTGGTCGAACCAACCTGAAGGAAGGGGCTGCGAAGTCACCGTGAAATAAACGGGATTGCTGCTGTCCAAACTGGGAGCAACGTCAACGACCACATCTCCGGAAGTCGCGCCTGTGGGAATCGTTACGGTGATCGAAGAACTGCCCCATGAGTTGACAGTCATCGCCGCATCGTTCAGAAGCACCACACTGCTCCCTTGGCTCGACCCAAATCCAGTGCCACTGATGGCTAAGGAACTGCCGACGGAACCAGTCGTTGCAGACAATGTCGATATAACGGGAGCCGACGTCGCCGACGAAGTGATTGACACGTTGTCGAATGTGACCGTATTCAAGCCAACGCCACCGCTGCTTACTCCCAATCCCACATAAACATTTTGCTGCATGCTGATTGGCTGCGGTCCTCCGAATATCGTCCAGTTATTTCCATCGGGCGACGTATATCCGGTGAAGTTATTGCCAGTCCGCACCAGTTTTATCCAATACGGCGGGGCCGCCGGGACTCCGGAAGTGGTGTACGACGCGCTCCCTGCGGTCGCAGTTCGATTCACGCTGTAAATGATATTGGCGTAATCCATCACCGTCATACTCTTTGCATTCTGGTCCAGCGTCTCCCGGATCATCACCTCCGACAGCTGATAGGCATTACTCACGCTCGTCACTCGCGCGATGATCGTCCCGTCCCCTGACAACGCCTGATACACGAAATGAAGACCGTCCGGAGTCGATCCGAACGAACTGCCTGCACCCTGTATCGTAAACGTTCCGCTGGCGAAGGTTGCGCTTCCTAGCGCTCCGACCGTCCCCACATCTTGATCAAGCCAGCCCGTCGGCAACGGGCTAGATGTGATCGTGAAGCGCACTGCGTTGCTGTCGTTCATGCTTGGCGCCACAGATACCACGAGGTATCCCGAACTCGCCCCCGATGGAATCGTGACCGCGATCGACGTTGCGCTCCAGGAATTCACCGTCACGGCTGCACTGTTCAGCGTCACCCCACTGCTGCCTTGCGCAGATCCAAATCCACTGCCCGTTATGGTCACGGGACTTCCAATTGTTCCCGTCGTGGCAGACAAACCACTAATGGCTGGTGCTGTGCTCGTAGAAGTTCCGAGCGACACGTTGTCGAAGGTGGCGGTATATGCACTGCTCGTGCCGCCGCTGTCCACCCCGAATCCGATGTAAACATTGGTCGCCATGCTGATGCTTTGGCTCGATCCGACTTGCACCCAGTTCTCTCCGTCCGATGCCATCCATGCAGTGAAATTGCTGCCGCTTCGCACCAACTTTAACCAGTACGGTGCCGTTGCGGACACTCCTGCATTTGTGTACGAAGAGCTGCCAGCAGTCGTCGGGCGATAGACGCTGTAGATACCGCCGGCATAAGCTTCCACCGCCATACTCTTTGCATTAGGATCGCGCGTTTCTCGAATCGTCAGTTCGGCCATGGCATAGGCATTCGAAATTGTCGCCATGCGAGCGATAATCGTGCCGTTACCCGACATTGGTTGGTACACGAAATGAAACGCGTCTGGGGTCGAAGCAAACCCGTTGCCGGCCCCTTGTACGGTGAATGTCCCGCTCGCAAAAGTCGCGCTTCCCAAAACTCCTACCACACCGACATCCTGATCTAGCCAGGACGTTGGCAGAGGACTGGCGGTGACCGTGAATCTCACTGGATTGGTGTCGTTCATGCTCGGCGCAACGGACACGACTAAATAACCTGATGTTGCGCCCGACGGGATCGTCACCGTAATGGATGATGCGCTCCAGAAATTCACGATTACCGGCGAACCGTTCAATGTCACCAAGCTGCTTCCCTGCGTCGATCCGAAATTGGATCCATCAATTTCGACTTGGCTCGCCACGTCTCCAGTCGTGGCGGAGAGGCTGGTAATCGCCGGTGCCAGGCTCGTTGACGAACTCAGGGAGACATTGTCAAAAGTCGCGGAGTCGGCAGTTCCCATACTATTGCTGGACAAGGCCAGGCCGACATACACGCTACTGGCCATGCTGATCGTCCTGCTGGTTCCGGCTTGCACCCAGTT
>Ga0206988_1033_pt1 | contig 36783 bp, 27 predicted proteins | sample Alteio_BWMinCont_12_FD_153263 | JGI IMG/M metagenome (GOLD analysis project Ga0206988, IMG submission 153263) | Enriched cells from forest soil in Barre Woods Harvard Forest LTER site, Petersham, Massachusetts, United States -... | ecosystem: Environmental > Terrestrial > Soil > Temperate forest >... | reverse complement strand
CCAGCCGGCCCTGCTCTGCCAGCGCCTGAAGGATGGACTGGCGAATCCACCAAACAGCGTAAGAAATGAATTTAAAGCCTTTGGTCTCATCAAAGCGTTGAGCCGCTTTAATGAGTCCGAGGTTGCCCTCGTTGATCAAATCACTCAGCGATAAACCCTGATGTTGGTATTGCTTAGCCACAGACACGACGAAACGCAAGTTGGACTGGGCCAGCTTGTCAAGTGCCTTTTGATCCCCCATCTTGATGCGTTGGGCCAGGACGGTCTCCTCTTCAGGAGTGATCATGCTGATCTTGGAGATCTCCTGCAAATACTTTTCCACTGCCTGGGAATCCCGGTTGGTAATCTGTGTAGCAATCTTAAGTTGCCTCATATCGGTAAATAAAAAGTTGACTAAACTGTTAGCGGGGGGTAAGGATCAACCGAAATTAGAAACAGTAACTGCTTGGGGAAAGTTGCAAAAAGATGTTATAATTTATGCCCATCCAACCAGAACCATCTGCAAAAGTACAATCCGATTTTGGAACTTCATAGTCTTTCCCGATAAATTACCGGTTTCTCTCGGATTGGTTTTGTTCACATTTGTTAATAACCTTAACAATACAAATTCGTGCTGTCGTCCGAAATGCCCGCCAGGTAAGGGTTTCAGCAAATCGTACAGAAGATAAACGAAACCCATAAGCGCAGTTGCCCGTTGATTTTTTCCATTAATTCTTCGAATCTGCTGATGCCTTCCCGGGCGCCGCTGCGTTCCTTGCGCGGCGAAGCTTATACTGCGCAATCGATGTGCCAGATCCTACGCTGGCGGAAAATGAAGCTGAATTTGGAGGAACAAAGATAACCGATTAACAGTCAGCTATTTATAACGCGTGCAAAAGGAATGGTCCCGCCAAATCGTCAGCGGTTGCGGACTCGCGTTGAGAGTCAAAACAGCGGAGCCTTAATCCTAAGCCTGCGGGATCAAAGTGATTCGTAGCGGATGGATTCTTGTCCCCAGCGCAGGATGAGTTCCCGAGTGTCCGAATCTTCCACGCGACCAACGATCCGGGATTCGACGCTGAATTCGGCAGCCACGCGCATCAGTTCCGGGCAGTCTTCCGGCCGGGCAAAAATCTCCAGCCGGTGGCCCATATTGAACACCTGGTACATCTCCCGGCGGGCTGCGCCGGAACCTTCCTGAATCAGGTGGAAAATCGGGGGAGGATCGAATAAGCCATCTTTGACCACCCGGAAATCCCCCGGCAGGTATTTCAGGCACTTGGTCTGGCCGCCCCCACTGCAATGCACCAGACCGCGAATCCGGTCCGGAAACTGCTCCAGGAGGACTTTCATCAACGGGGCATAAGTCCTGGTGGGGCTGAGCAGCAACTGGCCAATGGTACGCGACGCCGCTGCAGCCGATTGGGGCTCCCCTGTTCCCGCGTAATTGGAGGGCAGTGGATCGGTCAAGCGGTGCCTGCCGACATAGGCCAGGCCGTTGCCCAGGGATTCATCGAATGACTCCGGGTACCGGATGCCGTAAGCGGGTTCGAGGCAGTCATGGCGTGCGCTCGTCAATCCATTGCTTCCGATTCCGCTATTATATTCCGTTTCATAATCTGTCTGGCCAAAGGAAGCGAGTCCAATGATCTGATCGCCCGGAGCAATCCGCTCATTGCTGATGATGCGTGACTTCGGCCAGCGGCAGGACATCGTGCCGTTGACCACGACCGTTCGCACCAAGTCGCCGACATCGGCCGTTTCGCCGCCGGCATAAAGAATGTGAATGCCAAAGGCGGAAAGTTCCTCGAAAAAGGCTTGAGTTCCCTGGATCAGGGCCTCCAGGACTTCTCCAGGAATTCGCTTTTTGTTTCGGTCGATGGAAGAAGAAAACAGGATCTTGTCGAATATACCCACGCAGAGCAGGTCATCCAGGTTCATGGCAATGGCGTCCTGGGCGATGCCCCGCCATACGGAAATATCGCCGGTTTCCTTCCAGTATAGATAAGCCAGGATGCTCTTGGTTCCCGCGCCGTCGGTGTGCATGAGGTTTACCCAGTCCTCACTGCCGCCGAGGCGGTCCGGGTAGATTTTGCAGAAAGCATGCGGATAGAGTCCCTGGTCCAGATTCGCGATGGCCCGGTGAACTTCGTCTTTCTGCGCCGATACGCCTCGCTGGTCGTATAATGACATGGCCGCTTTCTTGAGGGGAGGCAACAAAGCTAATGGATTCACCGTAAACCAGGGGGGTGCCCGAAGGCAACTCGCCGGAAAGAATAGCCGAATTCTCCGGTTGTAGTATTTTCGCAACAGTTACACACTATGCAGGTTCACCGGGATTTAGGGCTCTTGCCCAGCTTCAGGCAGGCGGTAATCACCATAGGAACTTTCGATGGCGTACACCGCGGACATCAGGAGATCCTTCACCAACTCAATGCCGAAGCGAACCGGATCGGAGGAGAATCGGTAATCGTCAGCTTTGACCCCCACCCGCGCAAAGTGATCGGACCGCCGGGAAAAAGCGTTGGCCTGATCAATACCTTGGAGGAAAAAACGGAATTGCTGGCCGCCCACGGAGTCGATCACCTCGTAATTCTTCCCTTCACCGAAACCTTCGCCAAAATGTCCGCGCGCGCCTATGTCCAGGAGTTCCTGGTTGCCCACTTTCATCCGCACACCCTCATCATCGGATACGATCATCGTTTTGGCCAGGGCAGGCAAGGCGATTACCGGCTCCTGGAAGACCTGGGCATGGAATTCGGCTACCAGGTAAAAGAGATTCCGGCATTCTTAATCGATTCCCTGTCGGTGAGCTCCACCCGGATCCGCGAAGCCATCATGCAAGGCGACACCGGGACAGCGAATAGCATGTTGGGATATTCCTTTTTTTTCCAGGGAACCGTTGTATCGGGGGACCGGAGGGGCCGGGAAATTGGATTCCCGACGGCCAACCTGATTCCTGACAATCCCGAAAAAATAGTCCCAGGAAATGGCGTGTATGCAGTCGGGGTATTGAACCGGAGTATAAGCGACAGCCAAAGGCAAAAAGGCATGATGAATATCGGCCTGCGACCGACTTTTGGCGCAGGGCAGCGCCATATCGAAGTGCATATTCTCGACTTTGCTGCGGAAATTTACGGCGCGACCCTCCGGGTATACGTCGAGCACTGGCTGAGGGGTGAGAAAAAATTTGATGGGATCCAATCCCTGAAAGACCAGCTCGAAGAAGACCGGCACAGGGCGCGCGAGTTGTTGGCTTAGGCTGGCCGAAAAGGCTCTCCCGACGGCAGGGTCAGAATACTGACAGGCCGATACCAACCGAATGCTTAAATCCCGAAATTTAGATACCCGGGTCCTGGAAATCACTCGTGAATGGACCGGAATATGGATGGTTAGCTTGCCCCTCTAAAAGTCAATGTGAATATCTAGTGATGCTGCGATTTTCAGGCAAATCCTTAGAAAAATTGCGGTCTCCCTCATGCTGGCTTTGATGCAGTTCATCAATCAGCTGACAGTATTTCAATCTCAATCTGCTCCGGGAAAGCTTTCGTCAGCCGCTGGATATGTGCTGGTCTGGATAAACCGGTCCTACTCCCGAATTCAGGCGGTTCAAGCTAGCAATTGTCCGATAAGGGATTTCAAGTTGGCAAAAGAAGTTGCCTTGATTACATTTTATTTTTCTTCTGCGTCCCTGGAGACTGTAGCATCTCTTTTGCAAAAGTGGTTGATTCGGTACTGGTTGGCTGTCTGACCGAATTTCTTTTTGAAGGTTTTGTTGAGATGGCTTTCGTCGGTGAAGCCCAGTTCGGAAGTTATCTCTGAAATAGTAAGGTCGCTGTAGAGCAGGCGCGTTTTTACGAGTTCCAGTTTGTAATTGATAATAAAGTCTTTCAGGTTGATATCGGTTTGTTTTTTGAAGTAAAGGCTGATATAGTCTTTTGTTTTATAAAAATGGGCTGCGATCTGCTCCACTTTGATCAAGTCGTTATAATAGATATTTTGCTGCAAGTAGTTTATGATCTCGTGGATCATTTGTTGGGTACTTGCCCGCTTTGCAGGATAGACAACCTGCTGGCGGATGGACCTGGCAATGAGGTCGAGTAGTAAGAAAACGATATTTTTTGGCAAATTATCCGGCCCTTTGGCCGGATTTTGCTTTTCGGCAATCAACCGTTCTATGAGGATGCCGGCAAATTCCTTGTCTTTTTCCCCCGTAATGACTTCACCTTTGAGGCGTTCCTGGTTATGGAAGATAAATTCGAGCTTTTCAAAGAGGTCGGAAGCGGTCGTAAACCGTTGTTCTTTGTTGATCCTTTGGAGGAAGAAGTTTTTAGTAAAGTCGACAATGAAAAACGCCGTATCAGAGAGCGGTTTGAAGCTGTGCTCATCTTCGGGAGTCAGCAGGAATAGACTCCCCTTTTCGTAGTTATAATTGCCTGCGTTGATCTGGTGTACGCCGGACCCTTTCAGGACATAGATCAGCTCAAAATAGTGATGGCGGTGGGGTGGAGAGGGGTCAAAGGTCAGCTCTTTTATGGTGCTTTCGAAATTCTGGTACATCAGGGAGGCCCGCATATCTAAAATTTACTCAAAAATACAGTTTTTTTACCTGCTCCGCCCCAGCGATCTCCAGTAAGTTTGCCGCATGCTAAACAGGATCATCGGGTTTTCCATCCGGAACAAGCTCATAATCGGCTTATTTGTCTTGACCCTGATCGGGTTCGGGGTGTACGAAGTGCCGCGGCTGCCGATAGACGCGGTGCCAGATATTACGGATAACCAGGTGCAGGTGATTACGATCACCCCGGCGCTGGGGGCGCCGGATGTAGAGCGGCTGATCACGTTCCCGATCGAACAGGTGAACAGCAATATTCCAGGTCTGAAGCAGATCCGGAGCTTTTCACGATTCGGGTTGTCGGTGGTGACGATCGTTTTTGATGACAAGGTGGATGTGTATTGGGCCCGGCAGCAGGTGACGGAGCGGTTGCAACAGGCAAAGGATCAGATACCCAAGGCATTCGGGACGCCGACGTTGGCGCCGGTGACGACTGGGCTGGGGGAGATTTATCAATACGTGGTGAGGCCGAAGGCAGGATATGAGGATCGGTATTCGGGGATGAGCCTGCGGACGATCCAGGACTGGATCGTGCGGCGGCAACTGCTGGGGGTGAGGGGGGTAGCGGATGTGGCGAGTTTTGGGGGACTATTGAAGCAATACGAGATCGCAGTGGACCCGGCGCGGCTAAAGGCCAACGGGGTGACGATAAACGAGGTGTTTGCGGCGCTGGAGAATAATAATCAGAATACGGGCGGTGCTTATATCGAGAAGGGGCCGACGGTGTTGTTCATCCGAAGCGAGGGGCTGGTGGGGGGGCTGGAGGATATTCGCAGTATCGTGGTGAAGAACCTACCGGATGGGGCGCCGTTGACGATCCGAACCTTGGCGGAGGTAAGGCTGGGATACGCGACCCCCTACGGAGCGATGACCTATAACGGGAAAGAACAGGTGTCGGGGGCGGTTGTGATGATGCTGAAAGGGGCGAACAGCAACGAGGTGATCCGCAACGTAAAGGAGCGGATTGCGCAAATACAGAAAACGCTGCCGGAGGGGGTGGTGATCGACGCCTTCCTGGACCGGACCAAGATGGTGAACGGGGCGATCGGCACTGTGGAGCGCAACTTGCTGGAGGGGGCGTTGATCGTGCTGTTTGTGCTGGTGATCTTTTTGGGAAATCTGAGAGCGGGGCTGCTGGTGGCTTCGATCATCCCCTTGTCGATGCTCTTTGCCATTATCATGATGAACATATTCGGAGTGAGCGGCAACTTGATGAGCCTGGGGGCGCTGGATTTCGGGTTGATCGTAGACGGGGCGGTGATCATTGTGGAGGCGGTGATGCACCGATTTACGCATAGTAAGGAATTTAGCAGCATCGACCGGCTAGACCAGGGGCAGATGGACGGAGAGGTGAAGGGAGCGGCGGAGCGGATGATGAACAGCGCGGTGTTTGGTCAAATGATCATCCTGGTGGTGTACCTGCCTATTTTCACCTTGCAGGGCATCGAGGGGAAGATGTTCAAACCAATGGCGCAGACGGTGGCATTTGCATTGCTAGGTGCCTTTATTCTATCGCTGACCTATATTCCGATGATGAGCACGCTGGTGCTGAGTACGAAAATAGAGCGAAAACCCAATTTTTCGGAGCGGACGGTGAACAGGTTAGAAATTTCATTCCGCCGAACACTGCACGGGATGCTGGGCTTTTCGCGGATGCTGCTGGCGGCGGTAGTCGTCTTGCTCGTCGCAGCGGTTTGGGCGCTGACACGTCTGGGGGGTGAATTTATTCCTTCCCTGGAAGAGGGGGACTACGCCGTGGATACCAGGGTACTGACCGGGAGCAACCTGCATACCTCGATCGAAGCCGTGTCGATGGCTTCTCGCATCCTGCTGGCGAAATTCCCGGAGGTGGAGAAGATCGTGGGGAAGACGGGGAGCAGTGAGATCCCGACGGACCCGATGCCGCTTGACGCGAGTGATATGATGGTGATCCTGAAGGACAAAAGCCAGTGGACGTCCGCAAGGTCTTTTCCTGAAATGGAGGCGAGAATGAGTAAGGAGCTGGCGGCAATACCGGGGGTGACGTTCGGATTTGAATATCCGGTGCAGATGCGGTTTAACGAGCTGATGACCGGGGCCCGGCAGGACGTGGTGTGCAAGATATTCGGGGAGAACCTGGATACCCTGGCGAGACTTGCCCGGAAGCTGGGGGATATAAGCAATACGGTAAAGGGAAGCAGCGGGCTCTATGTGGAGGCGGTGACGGGAATGCCCCAGATTGTGATCCAGTATAACCGCGGGGCGATCGCGCAGTATCGGTTGACGGTTTCGGATATTAATAAGGTGATCAATATGGCGTTTGCGGGGGAGAGCAGCGGGCTGGTGTATGAAGGGGAGAAGCGGTTTGATCTGGTCGTGCGGTTGAGCGGGGAGCAGCGGAAAGACCTCGCAGATGTACAGAATTTGCTGATCCCCACGCCCCAGAGTATCCAGATACCCTTGTCCGCGGTGGCGGACGTGGCGGTACAGGAGGGGCCGAATCAGATCCAGAGGGAGGATGCACAGCGGCGGATCGTAGTGGGGTTTAATGTGCGGGGCCGGGACGTACAGAGTATGGTGAAGGAGTTACAGGAGAAGCTGGAGCGGCAGCTGAAGCTGCCACCGGGTTATCATATTACCTATGGCGGGGCCTTTGAAAATTTAGAAGCGGCGAAGAAACGATTGTCGGTAGCTGTGCCGGTGTCGCTGGTACTTATTTTTCTCATGCTCTATTTTGCCTTCGGGTCGGTACAGCAGGGCCTGCTGATTTATTCGGCGATCCCGCTGTCGGCGATCGGGGGCGTTTTTGCGCTGGCGATCCGGGGGATGCCGTTTAGTATTTCGGCGGGGATCGGGTTTATCGCCCTCTTCGGGGTGGCGGTGCTGAATGGGATTGTACTGATCGCGGAGTTTAACCGGCTGCGGAAGGAGGGGATGACGGAGGTGCGGGAGATCGTCCTGCAGGGGACGACGACGCGGCTGCGGCCGGTGCTGATGACGGCCTTCGTGGCGTCGCTGGGGTTCCTACCGATGGCTCTCAGCAACGGCGCAGGGGCTGAAGTGCAGCGCCCGTTGGCGACGGTGGTTATCGGAGGCTTGCTGATCGCTACGCTTTTGACCTTGTTCCTGCTGCCTGTTCTTTATATCATCTTTGAAAAGAAGGTTTTCATGAAAATAAAAAAGGCACCAGCAGCGGTGGTGTTGCTGGTGGTGTCGTTGTGGGCAGCGGATCGTGTTTCTGCTCAAACGCCGGTTCCCTCCGGTGACCGGACGGGAACGCCGATCTCTTTGTCTGCGGCGATCGAGACGGCCCTAAAGAATAATTTGTCGTTGAGGGGAAGCCGGCTGAATGCGGAGTACCTGAAAAAATTAGAGGGGACGGCCGTGGCGATCCCGCAGACGAGCGCGGTGCTGGACTACGGACAAATTAATAGCGCGTACACGGATAATAGAATCAGCTTGTCGCAGGCGATCCGTTTCCCGACGGTGTATGCGCGGCAGCGTTCGCTATACGAACAGGAGTGGAAAAGCGGGATGCTGCGGGCGACGATACGGGAGCTGGAGCTGAAAAAGGAAGTGACCAGGGTGTATGGCAATATGTTGTATTTGCGGGAAAAGGAGCGGCTGCTGTTGTACACGGATAGCATTTTTGGGGCCTTCCTGCGCAACGCGTCGCGACGCCTGGAGAAGGGGGAAAGCAATGTCCTGGAAAAGATGACGGCTGAGACGCAAGCTGGACAGATCGGCGTGCAGTTGAAAGCAGTCCGGGAGGATTTTGCAGTGTTGCAATGGCAGTTGGAGGGATTGTTGAATACAAATGTGCCGTTTGTGCCGGGGGATTCAATACTGCGACTGCCAGCGCCGGTTGGGGCAGATATGGGCGCGAGTGATACGGTGTTAGTGCGGCATCCCTATCTGCAGCAATTGGAACAGCAGCAGGCGGTGCATGTAGCGCAGTTGAGGCTGGAAAAGGCGAAGCTGTCGCCTGATCTGTTTGCGTTGTTCAGCACTATGACGATGAAGGGGACGGGGGCGGACGATAAGCTGTATTCAGGTTCAGACCGGTTTCAGTCCTGCCAGGTGGGGATCGGGCTACCAATCTTTTCGGGGGCGCAGCGGAGCACCATCGCAGCGAGCCGGATCAATCTGTTGCTGGCTCAGAATAATTATTACCAGGGCTTGGAGGCTTTGCACACAGGCTACCGGCAGGCGGTGGAGACCTACCAGAAGCAATTGGAGAAGGTGACCTATTACGAACGGTCGGCCCTGGGGAACGCGGATACGATTATCGCAACGGCTGACCGGCAGTTCAAAGGCGGACAGATCAACTACCTGGATTGGGTCCTGCTGACCAATAACGCGATTGGGATCCGCAGCGAATATGTAGACGCGTTGCGGGACCTTAATCTGAGCATCATCGACCTCAATTCCTTTACTAATCAATAATCTCATTTCAATATGAAGCCATTTTATTTTTTATACCTGGCAAGTTTGTTGGCGGCTTGTAACGGCCGGGCAAAACCAGACGGAGCGGAAAAACCAGCAGCAAAGGCGGACGGGAATAGGGTGCAATTGACGGAAGCGCAGTTGGGCAATGCGGCGATCGAAACGGGCAGGCTGGAAAAAAGGGATATTTCGTCGGTGCTGAAGCTGACAGGGTCGATCGATGTACCGCCGCAGAATAGGGTGTCGGTGAGCGTTCCCCTTGGGGGCTACCTGAAATCGACGCAGTTGCTGCCGGGTATGCACATTGCCAAGGGAGAGACGATCGCTGTGATGGAAGACCAGCAATATATCCAGTTACAGCAGGATTATCTGATGGCCAGGGCGAAGCTGTTGTATGCAGAGCAAGAGTTTAACCGGCAACAGGACCTGAACCAAAGCAAGGCCAGTAGTGACAAAGTACTCCAGCAGGCACAGTTGGAATATATATCGGAGCAGGTGCAGGTGAAGGCGCTGGAGGAAAAGCTGCAACTGATCGGCATCCGGCCGGACAAGCTGGACTATCACAACCTGTCTCGGAGTATATTGATCCCTTCGCCGATCGACGGCTTTGTGACAAAGGTGAGCGTGAATATCGGCAAGTATGTAGATCCGTCGGACGTGCTCTTTGAGATCGTTAATCCGGGCGACATTCACTTGGCGCTAACGGTTTTTGAAAAGGACGTGAATAAGCTGTCGGTGGGTCAGAAACTGCTGGCGTATACAAATAATGATCCAGGGAAGAAATATCCTTGTACCATCATTCTGATCGGGAAGGATTTTTCTAGTGACAAATCGATCGAAGTACATTGTCATTTTCTGCAGTATGATAAGGGGCTCATCCCCGGTATGTTCATGAACGCGGAAGTGTGGGTGGAGGATCGGCCAACAGCGGCCTTACCGGAGGCTGCGATCGTATCGTATGGAGGGAGGCACTATGCGTTTGTGGTGAAGGGGGATCGGCAGTTTGAACTAACGGAGGTGAAGACGGGAACGACGGAAAACGGATTTTCTGCGATTGACACGGGAGACATGCCGGGCGTGGACAGCACGGTGTTTGTCACGAAAGGGGCTTATGTGTTGTTGATGAAGATGAAGAATACGAGTCAGGATGATGAGTAGTAGGGTGCGGAATGCGACCTATCCGGCGTCGGATTTTTTGGACAAGCCGTGAGAAGAACTTCTTCGCTATCCGTGATACTGCCTTTGGGGTTGGGTTGATTGGTATATCGATTTCATCCAGAGACAACGTCTTTCCGCAATTTTCGCAAATAAGATGAACAGAGTTCTCCAAATGCCCATGCTCGCCCCAGCCGTTTTTGCATAGCGCATATTTATCGCAGAAGTTATGAAAGCGTATAGTATAAATGATGCCCTCTTCCAAATACGACCTGAGGGTCCGGTATTCGGTCCCGTTTGCGATTCGCCTTATTCTCCATTGGGCTATGGCCCGTTGAATGCTCAGCATTAAGGAACAATTCAAGGATTTTTACCCTGGATTGAGCATTAGTAAGGTGATGAAAGTCGAGGTTGCTAGTTTTGTCCAGGCAGCCGGCTAGTGAGCACAAGGGTGTTTGTTTCGCACGGCCTTCCAGTTGATTAAATGGGCGGTAATGATGATGGCAACCGAAAGGGTTATGACGATGATGCTTGTTTCATTCTTTATAAAAAAATGGCCGAAAACCAGCATCGGGAATCCGAAGGAGAACACTAAAAGGGCGTTTATTTTATGGTGATGCTTCTGGTATCCTCGCAGCAGGGCCAAATAGCCGACGATACAAGATACTCCTATGAGGGTAAAGTCCAGGAACTCGTTATGGAAAAATCTCATTCCTGTCAGGGGTAGGACCATGAATAGCAGCGGCAATAGCGCGCAATGAATGGCGCAGATTAGAGAGGCCCCGATACCAACTGCATCCAAGCTGATTTTCAATATGCCAGCCTTGTTAGGTTTTGAGTAAAGGCAGCCTACATCCAGTAGCCTGCCTTTTGCTCCAAAATAAAGTGTCGTTGCCTTATGAACCCGAATTGGGCTTGCTGTGAGCCGAAAGATCAAAGGGTACTTCTAACTTGAAGACGATATTCCGGCCCATATTGAACATACCCGGCATAATATTTGGCGGTACCACGGGATTGTCAAAGTATTTCAGCCGGCTCATATTCGATTGGTAGTTGGCGTTAGCCAGGTTCGTCCCTTCGACATTCAGCTGAAGGATCTCTTTCCCCGCCGCATTGGTGAGCTTAACCCCCAGACCCGCGCTTAACAAGTCGTATCCCGCCGTATAGGTCTCCGTGCCATACGCGGCAAAAAACCGGTCCTGCGCATTGTAGTGGTCGAAAGATACGAAGACATAGGCACCTTTCCAGCGACCGAAACCATTGGCATAATCGGCCCTCAGCGCAGTATGCGTGTGCAGCGGCGGAATGAACGGCAGGTATTTGATACTATCCGGCGCATGGCCATTATCGCTCAGGTTAGTGCCATAGGTAAGGGTCAGCGCATTCTCGAAATGCAGCCAGGGCAACAGATGGAAGTCCAAATAGATATCGGCCCCCTGGATCCGGGCCTTGGTTTGCACATACGTGAACTCGCTGTACAGCCCGTTGGGATTGGGCGAACCGTCGGCGTTCACCCGTAGCGGATGGCCGCCGGCATCGAGGATCTGCTCCTGGAATAAATAGTTCGAGATCTCATTGTCATACAGGTCGATGCGCGCCGCGAGGAAAGGAAGAGAAAGGGCCGCGCCGACATCGTATTGCACGCTGAACTCCGGCTGGAATTTGCTATTGCCCACATGATAGATCTGCGAGCCCGGATCGGGGCCGTTGGCCGACAGCTCGGCAATACTGGGCGCTCGGAAACCACGCGCAATATTCCCCTTGAGCACGAAAGCACCGGAGACATTATACGCGGCGCCAAAGCTTCCGGTTATCCCGGAAAAGGTCTTTTTGAGGGCGTTGAACTGCGATGCAATATTAGGCGTCGTTTGCGGATTGGGTCCGGTATACAGCACCGGATAATAGGAATTCGAAGTATCTATCCAGGCCGCCTGTCCAATGAAGGAGCGGGAATCGAACCTGCCGCCGGCTGAGAGGTCCAGCTTGCCATAGGTTTTCTTTATGATCGCGAAGGGCCCGATGTCGAACTGGTGATAAGCCGGAATGGGGAAGGCGGTAGAATAGCCCAGCGTGTTATCCTGGTACATCCCGTTGACTCCGGTGCTGATGTCATAGCCAGCGCCCACGATGAAATTATACTTGATGTCATACGTATAGGTATGGAGCAAGAGGTTCAATCCCGGAATACTGCCTTGGGTGGGATGCGTAAATTCTCGGCGATGGCTGAACTGGAAACCCAGATTGATCAGCAGGTTACCGTTGCCCAGCCGGATATTGCTGTTATCGTAGATGCGATACAGTTGGACATGCTGGTGGATGGCGGGAATCGAGTAGCTATTGAGCTCATTATACGGAACGATTGGCCGATAGGTATCCGAATCCGTGATCTGCTTGGTGAATGCCCGAGTAGCAGAGTCACGGCTGCCATCGGGAATGCTCTGCAGGTCGTCGAACAGGGAAGCGTTCAGATAGGAATAGCCCCAGCTCTTATTGAGGCCCACCATAGCGCGGGCATCCGTTTCCTGGAAATTGGTATGATAGTCCCAGCCGTCGTGCTGGTTACGGTAATTCTTGGCCGCCTTTTCCGAAGCCTGGATGCCCCAGACCAGGCCTTTTTGGTTGCCCTGCAGCCGGAGCGAACCGTTGAGAAGCCCGTTGTTCGTCCCATATGCGCCGCTCACATAGCCCATCGTCATCCCATCGGGTACCGGCGTAGGAGTGAGGAGATTGACCACGCCCGCTATCGCATCCGAGCCATAGCTAAGGCTGGCCGGGCCCTTGATGACTTCGATGCGGTCGATGGAATTCTGGTCTACCTCTATCCCATGCTCGTCGCCCCACTGTTGGCCTTCCTGGCGGATGCCGTCTTCGGCCGTGACCACCCGGTTATAGCCCAATCCATGAATGAACGGCTTGGAGATATTCGGTCCCGTGGTTACGGCGCTGATCCCCGGCAGATTAGCTATCTCGTCAATGACATTGCTGGAAGCGGAATGTTCCTGGATATAGGACTTGCCTACCGCCACAATTGGGACCGGGTCCCGCCTGATCTCGGTGGCCTTGCTGACGCCCGTTACCACGACTTCCTCGGATTCGATTGTCGATATTGATAGCTGCACGTTCAGTACGGTCGTTTTAGCAAAATCCACCGTTTGATTAAAAGTGGCATATCCCACATAGTGTACTTCGACCAAATAGGTTCCAGAAGGAAGAGAATTGAATTTAAAAAAGCCATCCTTATCCGTGATCGCGCCCACTCTAAGGTCAGGTATATAGACTGAGGCTCCATCCAAAGGCAAACCGTTGTCTTTTTCCACTACTTTCCCGGAAAGCGAGCCGCTGGCGGGCGCATAGGTTACGATTGAGGAGGCGGAATAGCCTCTGGCGGATAATATTAGAGTGATCCCCAGTAAAAAAAGAAATATGTATATATAGCGAAACGATGAATAGTTCATGGAATCGTTTTTGATTGTATCGATATAAGAAAAATGGAAACCAGACAGCCGGACTGTCTGGAATGGTCATGGAGTAATGAAGCTGTCAGACCGAATGAGGCGGGCCCCGAAGCCCAAAAATGAAATAGGTTGAGGAATAAAATTGGGGATTATTCCTGGTCTGATAGATTTGGAAAGACCGGGATACATTCAGGTGAAAGCAGGAAATTTGGTTAAGGTAGGGAATCACCACAACCTGACTTTCACTATCGCAATGAAATCCGGTTTGGCTGAATTGGGCATATTTGCCCGTAGGGATGGGTGTATCCCTATGATGGACAATCAGATCATGCAAAAAAAGCTTGGGTGTGATGCTGAGGGCAAATATCAATAGCATCAATCCGCTAAAGACCGTCCGTATGGTGGGCTTTTGCAGCAAATTTCTTAACCTGGATGCAAATTATGATTTTTTTGGTGAAATCGCCCGACTAAAGCAGGATGAATATTTGCCGGTTATCCTAATAGATTATGCACATGAGATAATGGGCCAGAATTGTCATCGGATGAATTTGTCAAAAGGTTACCGTGATACCGGCGCCCAGTCCCATGTCAACGTTATAGTGGGTGGACCGACCGATGTATTTGGTGAGGATGTATCGAATGCCGGCCGTATATTCCTTATCGGTTTTAACCATGAGGCTGAACCGTCAACGGCTGGTAACGGCTATGTCTTCCCGGCGGAACCGAAATCGGAATTTGCCGCTCCCGTCTGCCGGGGCGATGGCTATGAACAGATGCGGGAGGGTGTATGCAATACAAGCAACGACGGTTTTCCGGTCGTACTTGTCGCTGACCTGGGCAAACATGGTATTTTCTTCGTTGTCATTGTCCCAGGGAAAAAAGGCCGGCGCGCTGGATCTAGTCCGTTAGCAGCCTAACGGTATCCTATGACCGCTAAGCCGGGTTAATGTTTCTGCCCGATCCCGCCCAGCCACAACAGTCCGTCGATAATCAACCGGTCCTCATCGGGATTGCCAAAAGTTTGGGAGAGCTCCTGGTTGGTCCCATGCTCGTAGTCCATGTCATTGTGCCCCATATTCAGGTAGAGCATTCGATAATGCCGGTTGGTCCAGACTACCGGATAATATCCGCTATGCCAAATCTCATACAGTTTCGGACCCGTGCCCAGGGGGAAACTTGCCGAATCGATGGAGACCAGGATCCGGATATTGCTGTCCAGGCGGAGGTCGTTGGTCCATTTGTACCACTCGTTGGGGGAAGAACGGAAAGTAGCGGGCAGGCGGCGCGTCGCAGGATGATTCCGGTTTTCCACGCGCAAAATTGCCGAAGTCGGCCGCCAGGTATTTCCCAGGTAAGAACCGGCACCCAGGAATTGCTCGTGATACCAATCCCAATTCTGCGGATAGTCGGATGGCGTGAGCGCAAAACCAGCGAAATGAAAGCCCATCCAACCGCCGCCGTGCTCCATGTACTGCTGAAAAGCGAGGCGCTGCGCCGGGCTGTCGGGGCGCGAGTCGAGGAAAATGACGACCTGGTACCGCGCCAAGGTTTCCGGATTGAGCCGGTTCCAGTCGTTGGATGAATCATATTGGAAATGATACTTGGTAGCCATTACTGGAAACCAGCGGTTGGCCTCATGAACGAAACTGATATGGGCCAGGTCATGCCTTTCCGTATATAAGCCCAGCACCCGGAAACGGGGCGCCTGAGGAAGAGGGGTACGTCCCGAAATGAACAGGATCACCAGCACGCAGGCGAGCCACCAGAAACCCCGGTAACCCATCGGAATTTTGGATGTCATCGGTAGTTATTCATTTAAGTTAGGAATGCATTGCACAGACCTACCACATCATTTTGACGACCATCTCTTTCATCAGCGAATCATCTGCCGTGGCCAGGGCATGCACACCCAGGCTTTTCAGGTTGTATTCGTGCAGCAGCAAGAGGGCGGATTCGATGCCCTCTGCGCCGTAGGTCCTCGCGGCAGCCATATATTCCTGCATGAAATAAGGGTTCACCCCTATGCGGGACGCCAATTCCTTCTCGGCTGCGCCTTCCTGTCCAAAAAGCAGGTACACTTTACTAAAAAAACTGTACAACGCGGGCAACAACATTTGGATCGGGACGGCCTTGGGATTGGCTCCAAAATATTGAATGATTCGGAGTGCCTTGACCAGGTCTTTCTTTGCCAGAGCGCTTTGCAATTCGAAAACATTGTACTCTTTGCTGACCCCCACGAACGCCTCAATATCGTCCTCAGTAATTGATTTGCGAGCATGCAGATTGATCAATAGCTTATCCACTTCCTTATCGATGCGGTTGAGGTCATTGCCGATGTGCTCCACCAGGAGCAACAGGGCTTTCTGCGAGATTGCATATCCTTTCGATGCAACCAATTCTTCCGTCCATTCGGGGAGTTGACTGTCGTACATTTTCTTCAAGGTCAGCAACTCTCCTTTTTCCTTGATCAGCTTTGCCATCTTGCTCCGCCCATCGAGCTTTTTGTCCTTGTAGGATACCACCAGGACGGTGGACTCCAAAGGCTTTTGCATGTATCCCTCTAAGCGGTCCAGTTCCCGCATTTGCTGCGCCTCTTTGAGAATAACGACTTGCCGCTCCGCCTTCATGGGATATCGGCGGCAAGCGTTTACGACGGCGGCCCAGTCCGCATCCCTTCCATAAAAAATGGTTAAATTAAAGCTGGCTTCTGTTTCTGGTACGATGCCATGCTCAGCATAATCGATCAGTTTGTTGATATAATATTCCTCCTCTCCTTCCAGCCAGTAGATCGGCTTGAAGGCCTTTTTCTTCCATTCCTGCATGATTTTATCTACCGTCATCCGCATGTTTTTGGCCCGGCAATATTAAATAAAGTGATGGATATCAAAGGCGGCCATCGATTGAGGGAATAATAGCCACTCTGTTGATAACTAGGAAGATAGAACGCAGCAAGGGCAGAAAGATATTTTTTTGGCACGGTTTTAGGTCAATAGCTGCCAGAAAATGCCCGATTCGGCGACACGAACTTCGCGATACCCTGAAGAAGCCAGAGCCCTTGATTTCAATTTGTTTGTATCCTATCATCGCAAGATTCTATCATTATTTAAACCATAAAAAACCATGAGTACAACCAATTATCCATCAGCAACACCGCAAAGCCAACCCCCCCGCAAGGACTTTAAAAACCTCGTGATTGGGATTTTGGCTGCCGGTTTCCTCGGAACCTGGGGATATCTGCTGTGGAACAATAACAAACAAGAGCAGGTTCAACAAACGCAGCAAACCCAAATCGCTAAAGTTACCGACGAAAAGGGTCAGCTGCAGAAGAATTTCGACGATGCCCTCGTCAGACTGGATTCACTGACCGGCACCAATAACAAACTCACCAGCCAACTTACGGAAGGCCAGACGCAAATCGGCAAATTGAAAGCCAATATCCGGGGCATTCTGAAGAAAGAAAAACTGACCGAGGCCGAAAAGAAGAAGGCTGATGACATGATCAAGCAGTTGAACGACCAAATCAGCGGCCTCGAACAGCAGGTTGCCACGTTGACTTCGGAAAATCAGCAGCTGACAACTGACAAGACGCAGCTTTCGGCCGAAAAGGACAAGCTGACCACGGACTTGCAAACCACCACAACCAACAACCAGCAACTTCAGCAAAAGGTGGAGATCGCTTCCACACTGAATGCATCCAATATCGCTATTACTCCCATGCACGACCGGAAGAACGGCCAAGATAAAGTTACTACCAACGCCAAGAAAGTAGACAAGCTGGTCATCTCCTTTGATGTCAGCAACCGCATTGCCCAGACGGGTCAAACGGATATATACGTCTGCATCACGGGTCCTGACAGCAAACCGATTTCAGTTCCTGCATTGGGTTCTGGCTCTTTCACCACCCGCGAAGATGGCGACAAAGTGTTTACCGCTAAAGTACCGGTAGACATCGAAGCCGGAAAGACCAAGGCAGTACAATTCGCCTGGAAGCAAAACAGTCCTTTCCAGAAAGGAGATTACAAGATCGAGATCTATCACAATGGATTCAAGATCGGGGAAGGAACCAAGGAGCTTAAGAAAGGCGGACTGTTCGGCTAGAAGATCAATCTAACCTTCATCGATAACGAGCATCAGAAATACGAGAGGCCGTTCTTAAATAAGGACGGCCTCTTCTTTTCAACCCATGGCCAGAGAATTCAATTCACATTTATCAGAAGAAGGGAAATAAAAGTCCAATTCAGCATTCATGAACATTTTTCCTAATTTAAACCAACTAAATGGCCAAGGCCGTACCAAGCGTTTTGTGGCAGTCTTTTCTTTTTTCTCACAGGATGGCCCGAAGCGAAGCATGGCCGGTGTGCACAATGACTCCTTCTCCTGGTTTGCGCCCTTCGTATTGCAGGCTAAGCTCCAGGTTATTGCCCAGTTTTTTGGTGAAATCCAGGCTCCACTCGTAATTGCTTCCCGGCAAAAGTCCCTCCAGCATTGTATAGCTTACCGTTGAATTCACATTGCCATTGTAGCGGATCGAAGTAAAAGCAAATCGTCCCTGCAGGGAGGTATTCTGTAAGATATTGTATTTGACATCGCTGCTCAGTGCCTGGGCTGCGTAGGTTTCCCCGCCATACAGCGAAGCATTCTGTTTTTCGCTGTATCGGTAGGATAGGGTCAACCGAAAATTCGATCCCCGGGAAAAGATCAGGTCCGGTTCCACGGATTGCTGCAGCAAGCGGTAATTGCTACTGTCGAAATCCGAATTTGAACTGATGAGTTCGCTGGTGCCCGTTCGCAGCGTGGCGTTCAGGGCCAGCATCCGGCTGAAGTTCAGCCGGGTCCTCAGCGTCCATTGGTTCAACGCCTGGCTTTGGTAGCCGTAGGTCAGCAGGGTTTTGCTGCTGTTCCGCGAGTTGCTGAGGTCAAATCCCCAGCGGGTATCTGTTTTATTGAAGGAGAAAGTATTGGACAAGATGGCCGTCCGCGTGATCAGGGAGGTATCATTCAGGGGAGCCTTGAAGGAGTTAAATCTTGCGATTCCGTTGGATTGCTCCTTCTGGTTGAGCTGCATGGAACTCAGGATATTGATGCGGGTCAGGAATTTTCGAAACCCATGGCTTTTGACCGGATCGATCCATGCCCGGGGATTGATGCTGATGCTGTAGTTTAAGGTGTTGTAATTGGCCTTTACGTATGTTCCGCTCGGGGTATACACCCGGATAAAGGTCGCCTGATCCGGAAATTGCGCAAGAACAAATTCATTCAGCTGCTGTATTCCGTCTTTGTTGAAGTCAATCCAGGTATATTGACCTGTTCCGGCAGGAACCTGCAGGTAAGTAAATGATTTTTCCTGCTCCTGACCAGATCCCAGTTCGTAAAGGGCATTGCCGGTTACCATACCCTTCCAGATATTTACCGAGTACTCCGCGCGCCCAAGGAGCGTCTTATCCGGCTGTTGTGCCGTCAGGCTGGGGTTGAGAATTTCCAGATTCCGGTACGTGGCATTGATGCGGAAACGGTGGTGCTTGTTGCGGGACAATTCGGCAAATACATTCACGCTGCCGCTCCGGTCGCCGCGAAGAAAGGTTTTGCCGGCCGGGTATTCATTCACGCGGCTGGTATAACTGACGCCCCAATGATCCGGATTTTTTTCCGGCGATTTCAGGTAAGCCTGAAAGGTTTGGTAATCAAAGCTGGACGCGGTTACGGAATCGGTTGACGCGCTATGGCTTTCATTGTGTTCCACCGCATAGTTGGCGCCGACCAGGTAATTGTTGAAATCTTTAAGCCGTTTGGATAAATCGACGCTGGGGCGGAAATAGTATCCTTTGCTGGTCGTGCTGTCCAGGTTCGCCAGGCTAACGGCGTCCACCAGCCGCCAGGTCCCGAATTCCTGAATTTGGGAGATCGCGTTGCGGATCCCTTCGAAGCTGGTTCCGCGGTCATAGCCGGACAGCTCATATTTGAGCATATTCTTTTTCTTATCGGTAAGCTGAAAGGAAGCCGAATATACCTGCTCGTTGGCCGGGCTCAGTTGCAACGGAAGCCCCCAGTCACGGGTGAATTCCACCGGCCTCAGCGGCTCGATCGGATGAAAATCGGCCTGTACGTTTTCATAATACAGGGTACTCGTCAGCAATAGTTCCCGGACAGATCCGGCAAAAGGATGGGTATTCGTCAGCAGCAGGCGGGAAGCCATTCCGTTATCATCCGCTTTACCCAGGGTGGACAAGGTATTCACGTCGTAATGACTTCGGGCAATGTCTCCGCTGATCATCGTATGCTTGTCCAAAGCATAATCCAGTCCCAGGTTCATCACCTGCAGGGTCTTGGGGCTAACCAGAAACTGGGCGGCCTCGAACTGACCTTGCTTTTGGCCGTTGACGGGTGCAACCCATTGGTACACGTTTCCGTTGACCCCGTTCTGCAGCGGCAGATAATCCCCGTTGCCCTGGCCAACGTCCGCAAAGGACAGGTTGTACAAGGGCACGCTGGAGTTGGTGGAAAACTCATAAACCGAATCGTGCACATAGAGCCCGCTGGCGTTGCGGTATACCGTATCTACTTTTTGGTAGAGCACCTTGCCTGAGCCTGGAGTATCAATGGGCGCAACCGGATAATAAGCCTTGTTGACGCTGTCACCCAGGCCAAACAGGAATCGTTTCTGGTTATCATCCAGGCTTTGACTGATAGGCGAATTCCGCGAATCACTGTTGCTGAACACGGCAAGCCGCAATTTCAGCTTTCGCGTCAACTCGGCTTCGTCATTGAGATAGAGGTTTGCATTGAGATAATTCTGGTTCGAATATTCAAATTCGACCTGGATGCGGCTGTCCTGGGTGATGAGGCGCTTTTGAGTAAACGTAACTTCCGCGGTATTGTAATTGATGATGTAATCCTGGTCTTCGCCGCGTTGCAGCATCTGGCCGTCCAGGTATACCCGCTCTGTTCCCGCCAGGACGATAAAATACAATTCATTATTGGCTCCCAAAAGTTTGTACGGTCCCTGGTCCCCCTCCTGCCCTTGAAAGATGTTCCGGTTGAACTGACCCTTGGCGACCGCGGCGCTCACCAGGAGTTTATTTGTCAGCCCAGGACCGATCCGGCTCTGAGTCTCAAATGTGGCCCCTTGAAGCCGCTTGTAAAAGCTGAGAAAATAGTTCTGGTTTTGGCGCAGGTCGATATCTCCCAGGCTCAACGCCCAGGTTTTTTTCTTGAACTGGAGAAACACCTTATCGAAATCGTTTAGTTCGGCCGTAGTTCCATCCGGTTGAATGGGGATATTGTTATCCGTTATGGCGGCAGTGATCTCAATGCTGTCCGCCAAAAAACCACTGATCTGCAGATTGAGGTTGGAGGTCACGACGGCATCCTGGCTGTTTCCAAAAGAGATTGCCCGGCCAAAGCTTCCGTTGTATACGATATTGCCGAAATTGAAAAAATTGTCTTTCGCGCTTTGGTTGTTCCGGTAAACCGAAGGCTGAATCATGAAATTGTCCCGGATGCTATCGTAATTGAGCCGTTCAACTACCGAATTGAGTTTCTCCGGAAAGGTCCGGTACATAATGCGTACGCTGTCTATTGCCGGGAGTCTGACCCAAGTGAGCCGCGCACTGACATAGTCCAGGACATAATTGCTGTCTGGAATACCGGCTATGAAGAATGTGCCGGGAACCACGCTGCGGGCGGAGTCGATGACGGTGATGCCGGGCCTTACCGCGATTTCCCGCCGGTGGAGATTGGAGACCGGTTTTACTTCGTAGGGTGCGGGCGGCTTCCGCATCGGTTGTTGGGCGAAGCAAACACCGACCCAGCCCAGGGAAATGACCAACAGTATAAGCAGCCGCCCGGGAAACAAGGGATGGTTTTAGTTAAAATGCGCAAACCCCGAATTTATTGTGTTAACCCCGGCAAAATCAGGAAGTTAGAAGACTATTGGCGGGAGGACTTCCGGCCGGTTTGGACCAAAGGCTTGCGGCACACGATATTATTGAAAACCCGGGAATGAGCGTAGGGCCTGCTCTGCACAACTGTGGATAACTCCCTTGCATACCAGGGAGACCACCCATCGAGCGGTCAAGTTTGCTGCAGCTCCTCCAGCAGGTCGTTTAGATCCAAGGGAAGAATGGTCATGTGTAGGTTTCCCGATTCGTCCCGGGGCCATTGGTCGCGGGGCCGGTCCCAGTACAATTCTACGCCGTTGCCGTCCGGATCGTCCAGGTAAATCGCTTCCGACACGCCGTGATCTGCTGACCCGGTTATGGGATAGCCTGCCTCCCGCAAACGATGCAGAGCCCGCGCGAGGTCTTTTCGGGTCGGCAACAGGATGGCCGAATGGTAAAGTCCCGCGCTGCGTCGCGGGGCAGGGCCCGCTCCTTTGCTGTACCAGGTATTCAGGCCGATATGGTGGTGGTATCCACCGGCCGAAAGAAACACGGCATCCGTCCCGTAGCGCTCGGTAATTTCAAATCCCAGCAGATCCTGGTAAAAGGCCAGGGCCCTGTCCAGGTCAGACACTTTCAAATGGACGTGGCCGATTCGTGTTTGTGCAGGCAGAGTATAAGGCATACGAAAGAAGGTTCGTGCTAGGCCGTAACCAGTCCCGGAACCCGGTATTTTTCTTCCCGTAGCAATTTCACGCGCTCGTCGGCCAGGTATTCGTCAAAACTCATCAGCCGGTCGATCGCTCCGGAAGGCGTCAGCTCAATAACCCGGTTGGCTACGGTTTGAAGAAAGGTATGGTCGTGCGAACTGATGAGCACGCAGCCGCGGAAGTTCACGACGCCTTCGTTGAAGGCCTGGATGGATTCCAGGTCAAGGTGGTTGGTCGGCTCGTCCAGCAGGATCAGGTTGGGATCCTGCAGCATCATGCGGCTGATCATGCAACGGACTCTCTCGCCACCGCTGAGGACGTTGATTTTCTTCTGGGCTTCCTCACCGCTAAAAAGCATTTTCCCCAAAAAACTTCGGAGAAAGGGTTCGTCTACATCGGTAACCTGCGGAGGAACAAACTGGCGCAGCCAATCCATGAGATTCAATGAGCTGCCGGCAAAGTACCGGCTGCTGTCATTGGGCAAGTAGGCCTGGATAACCGTGGTTCCCCACTCGAACTTGCCGGAATCTGCCGGCTGTTCCTGATTCAAAATCGAGTAAAAGCTATGCAATGCAAGCGGGTCCCGGCAGACGATCGCGATTTTGTCCCCCTTGCTCACGTTGAAATGAATATCTGAAAAAAGCAGGCGACCATCATCGGCCGCTTTGGAAAGATTCTCAATATTCAGGACCTGGTTGCCCAGTTCCCGCTGCTGCTTGAAGATGATTCCCGGATACCGGCGATTGGAAGGCTGAATTTCTTCGATAACCAGTTTCTCCAGTGCTTTTTTCCGGGAAGTCGCCTGGCGTGACTTGGATGCATTGGCGGAAAAACGGGCGATGAAATCCAGGAGGGCCTGGCGCTTTTCTTCCACCTTTTTGTTCTTGTCGGAAAGCTGCCTGGCCATCAGCAGCGAAGATTCGTACCAGAAACTATAGTTGCCCGTGAAGATGCGGATTTTCTTGCGGTCGACGTCAGCTACGTGCGTGCAAACAGCATCCAGGAAGTGCCGGTCATGGGAGACGACAATGACTATGTTCTCGTAATCGGCCAGGAAATTCTCCAGCCAGCCAATGGTTTCCACATCCAGGTCATTGGTCGGTTCATCCAGGAGCAGGATATCCGGATTGCCGAACAGGGCCTGGGCCAGCAGCACCCGCACCTTTAAAATGCCCGGCAGTTCCTTGAGGAGAAGGGAATGATAGGTTTCCCGCACGCCCAGGTCGCTCAACAGGGCTGCCGCATCGCTTTCGGCCCCATACCCGCCGATTTCGCCGAATTCGGCTTCCAGTTCCCCCGCCCGGATTCCATCGGCCTCCGAAAATTCCGGTTTGGCGTACAACGATTCCCGCTCACCCATCAAATCCCAAAGCTTTTTATGGCCTTGCAGGACCGTTTGCAGAACGGAAGAATTATCGAAAGCGAAATGATCCTGTTTCAAAACGGCCATGCGCAGACCGGGGCCGATCTCCACGGAGCCCTTCGTCGGCTCCAGCTCACCGGATAAAATGTGGAGAAAGGTAGATTTTCCGGCGCCATTGGCGCCGATGACCCCATAACAATTGCCCTTAGTAAAAGTCAGGTTTACCTCATCGAAAAGCACTCTTTTTCCGAAACTCAGGGTCAGATTATTGACTTTAAGCATGCTTCCAATTTTACAATGGAGCCGCAAAGGTACAACAGGTGACCGCACCGGCCAAGCGCAGGCGGGATGCCGGTCCGATAAGTTTGGAACTGGCAGAGCAATCCATAGGCAAACAAGCTGTTGCGCTAGGGCTTTGCCAGGTATTGATCGAATCGAATTACTTTGCCGTCTTTTACCTGCCAGTTTTCCTGCATCATCATCGTATCGGCCTTTCCTGTTTTGGGATATCTTCTTTCCCGAGACCAGATATTGACCCAGTCGTCATTTTTGTCATTGACATGAGCGCTTTGCCAGGCGATTATGTCGAAGCGCATGGAATCCAAACCTTCGACGTCTTTTTTGGCGTAGGCAAGCAATTGGACTGTCGGGCCGAAAAAATGCATGCCGTTGGCGTCATCATAATGAACCGAATCGGAAAAATAAGGCTTCATCGAGTCTATCTGGGCCGTTTCGAACATTTTCCAGACCTGCAGTACTTTTTGCGCGTATTCCGGATGGTAGGGTACGGTGAAATCCGAGGAATAGCTTGCCTTATATGCATAAGTAAGCGTATCCGGATTACCCGAGGCGTAGGTATCCACGCTCTTGGTGTTGCAGGAAGAAAGGGCAACGGCCGTGGCCGCCAGAAAAATCCAAGGTTTCATTTTAATGGTTTTGAAAGGAGAAATTAGCACAAATCGGAATAAGCGACCGATTTTGTTCCAGGACTACTGCGACAGGACAAAAGGGGTGCAGCTCAAACCCAAGCAGCGGCCTTGGACAATAGACTTTCGGAATACAGGCAAACCGCTCTCGGTAGTAATGATTTAACTTCATTCCTGTATGAAGCCAATGACTGGTCCGCAGCCAACCAAAACTAGTCCGCCCCTATGGATTGCAGCCGGCCCATACAAATATTCTGTTCTCTTCTTGCTCGTGCTTTCCCTTTCCTGTATCCGGGAAATTTCGCCGCCCATCCGCCAATCCCCTGCACAACTGGTTGTTGAAGGTGCAATTACGACCGACACCAGCGCCTACACCGTCAAATTGAGCTATAGCGGTCGATTCCCTGATATTCCGGGCGATTCCAGCCAGAGCTTCATCAACGATGCGATGATTTACCTCAAGGACGATCAGGGAGATTCCACCCTATGTGCTCTGACTTCCCCCGGAACCTACCAAAGCGCCGACAGCAGTTTTATCGGCAGGATCGGAAGGAGCTATACCCTGGTCATTCATTTATCCAACGGCAAGACCTATGTTTCCACGGCGGAAAAAATCAATCCTGGCCCGCCGATCGACAGCATTACGGTGGTCTACGACAGCAGTTTCATCACCAATATCCGGCCGAACCAGCTGATCCTTTCGGCCCACACCCACGATCCCGCGTCTTCGGTCAATTACTATCGCTGGAATGGATTCGGATATATTCCGAGAAAGTCCGGTGGGGTGCCCTTTAAATCTCCGCTCTGCGAGCAATTCCTGGCCGAAGACAGCATCAACATCCTGTCGGACGCCAACATCAACGGAAATGAAATCATCCAGCCGGTTTTCATTTCGCCCATTTACTGGCACGGCATTCACTACAGCGAAATCCGGCAATATTCCATAAACGCCGACGAATTCCTATTCTGGACCCAATACCTCAATCAGACCAACAACACCGGGACCATCCTGAGTCCCCTGCCGGCCTCACTGATCGGGAATGTGCACAACGCCACCGATTCCGAGGATATCGCGCTGGGCTTTTTTTCCGCCGCATCGGTTTCGACTAAAAAGGTCAAAATCGTGCTTTTCTACCCCCTTCTTCAGGATTATTACCTGACGACCTTCGTCGACATATACATCAAGCCGGGCGATTGTGAGCTGGTCTACCCCGGAGCATTGGCCGACTCTGCGGTGCCTCCCGGCTGGGAAGACGCGCAGGAAATCGACCTGTATTGAATGGTGCGAGACAGGTATGCTCTACACAATCACAGTCCGGGAAGACATTTTGACCATTGCCCGGATGCCGGCGCCGCAGCCGTATGGTGCTGGTCGTAGGGGATCATTTCCTGGCGGCCAGACCGGCCAGGATAAATTCGGCATTCAGCTTGGCAATATTGGCCATGGAAATTTCTTTGGGGCAGGTTGATTCGCAAGCCTGGGTGTTGGTGCAAGACCCAAAGCCTTCTTTGTCCATCTGCGCGATCATGTCCAGTACCCGGGAATTCCGTTCCGGAGCTCCCTGTGGCAGGTAGGCCAGGTGAGCCACTTTCGCCGAGACAAATAACATGGCCGAGCTGTTTTTACAGGCAGCTACACAGGCGCCGCAACCAATGCAGGCAGCCGCCGCAAAAGCCGCGTCCGCCTTGTCTTTCTCCACCGGAATGGAATTGGCCTCCACCGCGCTGCCGGTATTGACCGAGACAAATCCCCCGGCCTGAATGATCCGGTCGAAGGCCGAGCGATCAACAATCAAATCCTTGATCACCGGGAAGGCATTGGCCCTCCAGGGTTCAATGACGATGAGGTCCCCATCCTTAAACGCGCGCATGTGCAGCTGGCAGGTAGTATTCGCTTGCCACGGTCCGTGCGGCTTGCCGTTGATATACAAGCCGCAGGTTCCGCAGATTCCCTCCCGGCAATCGTGGTCGAAAGCGATCGGATCCTGGCCTTCCCGGATCAGGCGGTCATTGAGCACGTCCAGCATTTCCAGAAAAGACATTTCCGAAGAGATTTCGCTTACCGAGTACGACTCGAATCGTCCCTTGTCCGCGGAATTCTGCTGTCTCCAGACCTTTAGGGTGAGGTTCATCTTAAAGTGGTCCATAAAAGCCTTATCGGGTCCTTTTGTTTTTCAAATAATTCAAGTAGTCCTTGTGCCGGATCGCTTTGCCCTTTCCCGGTTCCCCATGGTACCAGTATATCCAGGCGTCAATCACGGTGCCGGAATCCAACCTGACCTTGCTCTGCTTGCGCACAAATTCCGAATCTTCGGGGAAGTTGGGGTCAATGGCTTCGTACAGATCCAGGAGCTCCAAGGTTCCTTTCGCTTCCGCCAGAAAAAACAGGTCCCCGATAATCTCCCTTCCCTGCTGATCTGGGATTGCGCCCGGGTACTTGCCCAGGTCAACCATCCTGCCCCCGGTTCTGGCCCTACCTATGAATTCCATTTTTACCTCCAGCCGCTCCATTCCCCGCCGGGGATAGTCTTTCCGCAGCGTCCCGTAAGCAAACAAAAACTGCTTTCTACCCATACAATGCTATTCCTGCGCCGCCAATCCCGCTTGCTGCCCAACGAGCATGCAGCCCGAGTTATTTATACGACCGCTGGCTGGGGTGAGCCACCTCGAATTCCAGGGGTTCCTTGTGCAATTCCCATTGGTCACCGCTCTTGAACTCCCAGGCGGAAACAAAACAAAACCGGCTATCGTCCCTGAGGGCCTCCCCATCCGGAGTCTGGCTTTCTTCCCGGAAATGACCTCCGCAACTTTCTTTTCGATCGAGCGCGTCCAAGCACAGCAGTTCGCCCAATTCAAGGAAATCAGCCACCCGACCCGCTTTGTCCAACTCGGGGTTGAGCTCGGCCAATCCTCCCGGGACCCGCAGGTCCGACCAGAATTCTTTTCGCAACTCCCGGATTTCGGAAGCCGCTGCCGCTAGTCCCGCCGCGTTCCGGGACATTCCGCAATTTTCCCACATGATCTTTCCCAGGCGTTTGTGAAAATGGTCGACCGGTTGTTTGCCACCGACCCCTTTCAATCGATTGAGGCGCTCGGTTACGGCACCCTCGATTTCGCGGAAGGCCGGATGATCGGTCGGCAGGGGTGCCGTCCGGATCTCGTCGGCTAGATAATTGCCCAAGGTATACGGTATGACAAAATATCCGTCCGCCAGACCCTGCATCAGGGCGGAAGCACCCAATCGGTTGGCCCCGTGGTCACTGAAATTGGCTTCCCCAAGGCAAAACAGGCCGGGTATGGTCGTCATCAGTTCGTAATCCACCCAGAGTCCTCCCATAGTATAATGCACGGCAGGAAAAATCCGCATGGGTACTTCATAAGGATTCTCACCGGTAATCTTTTCATACATGTCGAACAGGTTGCCATACTTTTCCCGCACCACGACGATGCCATGCTCCCGAATTTGTTCGGGGCTGGGGTTTTCCAAACCATGTTTTCCGCACTCAATTCGTCCATAGCGGTCAATGGCTTCGGCATAATCCAGGTACACTGCCTGTCGGGAAGTGCCCACACCGAATCCGGCGTCGCATCGTTCTTTTGCCGCCCGGCTCGCGACATCGCGCGGCACCAGATTGCCATAAGCCGGATACCTCCGCTCCAGGTAATAATCCCGGTCGGATTCGGGGATTTCCCTCGGGCCTCGGGAATCCAGCTGGGTCTTGGGCACCCAGATTCTTCCGTCATTGCGCAGGGACTCAGACATCAGGGTTAGCTTGGACTGGTATTCGCCCGACACCGGGATGCAAGTAGGGTGTATCTGGGTAAAGCAGGGGTTGCCAAAATATGCTCCCCGGCGATGGGCTTTCCAGGCGGCCGTGACATTACAACCCATGGCATTGGTGGAGAGATAAAATACATTCCCGTATCCTCCGGTGCACAACAGGACCGCGTGTCCGAAATGCCGTTCCAATGCCCCGGTCACGAGGTTGCGCACAATAATCCCGCGGGCTTTTCCGTCGATTACCACCAGATCCAGCATCTCGTGACGGGTATACATCCGTACATTACCCAGGGCTACCTGGCGCTCCATCGCCTGGTAGGCGCCGATCAGCAATTGTTGGCCGGTCTGCCCGGCAGCGTAAAACGTGCGTTCTACCTGGACTCCGCCGAAGGAGCGGTTACTGAGTAGGCCTCCGTATTCCCGGGCGAATGGAACACCCTGGGCCACGCATTGGTCGATGATGCTCATACTGACTTCCGCCAGCCGGTATACATTGCCTTCGCGGGAGCGATAGTCGCCGCCTTTTATGGTATCGTAAAATAAACGGAATACGCTGTCTCCGTCGTTTTGATAATTCTTCGCCGCGTTGATTCCGCCTTGAGCGGCAATGCTGTGGGCTCTCCGGGGCGAGTCCTGAAAACAGTATGCTTTGACCTTATAGCCCAACTCCGCCAGGGAAGCCGCAGCCGATGCGCCCGCCAGGCCTGTACCCACCACGATGACTTCCAGGCGCCGTTTGTTGGCGGGATTCACCAGCCTGACGTGCCCTTTGTACGAGCTCCATTTCTGCTCCAGTGGCCCCGGTGGTATCTTAGATTCAAGCATAAAACAGTATTGTAGTCCCGCTGCGGCAGATTCTTTATTGCCGGCAGGCATCCTACTCGATCCATTGCAGGTACATGCTGACCGGCATCATGGCGAAGGTCAGCGGGACGACGACGGAAAAAGCCGTGCCCAGCATCCGGATCAGGTTCATATACCGGCTATTGCCCAATCCGAGGGTACGGAATGCGCTCTGAAATCCATGCAGCAGGTGGTAAGCCAGGGAAGCGCAGGCCAGCACGTAAATGGCGACCACCCAGCCTTGGGCAAAAGTGGATTTCATCAATCCATACAGATCATGAACGGGCTTCCCGTCCACCCAAGTTTCCGCTACACCGGTAAAGCGAGAAGGGATCCAGAACTGATTCCAGTGAATGATTAAAAAAATCAAGAGGATGGTTCCCAGCAAGCCCATGGAGCGGGAATACCAGGTGCTGCCCCGGTTGCCGTAATTGACCGCATACGCCAGCTTCCGCTTCCGTTGATTTTGAAACGTGAGCACCAGGCCCTGAATGATATGAATGAAAAATCCCGCGAACAGGCCCACTTCCAATATGCGGACCACCACGGTCGTTCCCATATAATGGGCAGCCCGGTTGAACATTTCTCCTCCGTCATTGGCCCATATGCAGGCGTTCACTCCCAAGTGCACGACGAGGAAGGAAATCAGGAAAAGGCCAGTGAGCGCCATGACAAATTTCTTGCCGATGGAGGAAGTCAGGAATTCGGACCACTTCATGTGGACGAAAATTTGAAAGATGTTCGCAAAATTAGCACAGGAATGCTTTCAAAATCAATTTGATTGATTTTTTGTGCAAAACCACTGCGACCTGCAGCCGCCCCGAAGGTCCGCTCCCCATCCGGCGCGATCGGCGCAGGCCCCGGGTTTAGCAGTAAATCAGCATGTTTTGCTATCTTAGCCCCGAATTACCGTAGACGGAGTAAATTAACCCCTGCGAAACAGGCGGCCGTAATGAGGAACGCGATCACCAAACGATCCGTTGCAGCGAGCCATAATACTCCTTCAATTTGAGTTAGCTATCATATCCAACCTAAAGGGAGCAGGACATGACCGCCTCCGGTGGACGCGGTTCCTGAATTACATGAAGAAGGATGATGATTTCGAGGTGAATCTGGCTGGCGAGGACGGAGCAGGTGAAGAAAGCAAGACGAGCTGGTTCAAGCGGATCAAAAAAGGCATCCTGACCAGCACGGCAGAGAAAAAAGAGACCCCGGAAGGTCTATGGACCAAATGCCCGAATTGCAATTACATCTGCACCGTTACCGAGCTTCGCGAACACCTGTTCGTTTGTCCAAAATGTGATCACCACCACCGCATCGGCAGCGAAGAATATTTCGAGATCCTGTTTAACAACAATCAGTACGAAGTGCTTTTCGAAAGCATCCGCTCCAAGGATTTCTTGCAGTTTACCGACCTGAAGTCCTATGAAAAACGCCTGGAGGAGACCTGGAGCAAGACCGACATTACGGATTCGATCCGGATCGCTGCAGGCGAGTTGAAGGATCATCATTTGGTTGTCGGCTGCATGGACTTTGAATTCATCGGTGGCTCCCTGGGTAGCGTCATGGGGGAACGGATCTCCCGGGCGATCGATTATTGCCTGTCGACCCGGACTCCGCTGTTGATCATCGGCAAATCGGGGGGAGCCCGCATGATGGAGAGCGCATTTTCGCTGATGCAATTGGCCAAAGTATCCGGCAAGCTCTCTCAGCTTACCGACGCGCGCATTCCCTATATCTCCCTACTTACGGATCCGTCCTTCGGCGGAGTGTCGGCATCCTTCGGCATGTTGGGAGATCTCAATATTGCCGAACCCGGGGCCCTGATCGGCTTTGCTGGTCCCCGGGTCATCAAAGAGACCATAAAAAAAGACCTCCCCGAAGGATTTCAGCGCAGCGAATTCCTGTTGGAGCATGGCTTCCTGGATTTTATCGTCAATCGCCGGGAGCTGAAGGAAAAAATCGCCACCGTGCTGACTTTGTTCAAACACTGAGGCCGGTGAAAATCCTGCCCGGGTAAACCAGCGCACAAATCATCACCCATCATCCCGACGCCTGAAATACGAAACCGCTCCGCCTACCACGATTATTTCATCGAAGAGAAATACACAGCAGGCATGGTCCTTGCCGGCACCGAGGTGAAATCCCTGAGAGAAGGAAAGGCCAGTTTCGCTGACAGCTTTTGTCTTTTTGACCAAAATGAGCTTTGGATCCGCAACCTGCACATCGCCGAGTACCGATTGGGGACCGCCAACAATCACCTCGCCGTCCGGGACAGAAAGCTCCTGATGCGAAGGACGGAACTGCGCCGGATAGAAGGCCGCATGAGGGAAAAGGGATACAGCTTGATCCCACTGAGGATCTTCTTTGCGGGTAAAGGCTATGCCAAATTGGAATTGGGCCTGGGGAAGGGGAAAAAGCTATTCGATAAGCGGGAAACGCAACAAAAACGGGATATCGATCGGGAGATCAAGCGTTTCCTGAAATAAAGGGGCAAAAATAATCTCCGAACGGGATAATGATTGCCCGGGAACAGCGTTAGATATGTTTTTGACCTTGCTACACCAATCAGTGAAAAAGTTACTTGTCATCGTCGGCCTCGTTTCATCCCTTTTCACTCAGGCCCAGCAAGTTACGGGATATTGGTACGGGCAGGCCAACGTCGACATTGCCGGACTGCACAACAATTACCTCACGGAACTAATCATTCAGCAAAAAGGAAACCGGGTCCGCGGATTTTTTGGATACTATTTCAAGGATATCTACGAAAGCTTCCTGGTCAAAGGAACTTATGATCCACAGACCCGCACCGTCGTTATCCGGGACATTCCAATCATCTATTTTAACACCAATTCCACCCTCAATAGTGTAGACTGCATCACGAGCTTTTACGGCAAGCTTTTCATATCCAAAGTAAAAACGGCCCTTCAGGGCTATTTCTACCGCGACAAGAAATACGAATACACTTGTCCCGACCTGCGCGTCAACTATACCCTGTTCACCGGAGACCGGAAACAGGATAGCCTGATGGACGACTTTGCCGTTTCCAAGAAATTCTGGAAACCACCGGCCGATCAATACGTGGACAGCCGTACGGCGGAGCCAGTCCCGGCGATTGCCGATGCCAAGAGCTCGGACCTGCGCCACGACCAACCGGTTTCCGATTCCAGTGAAACGATCTCGGTGAGCGCGCATATTTCGGCCGCAGAGAACACGGCCGCGGCTGCGATGGAAAATAAGATCGCCGAGGACCTGGGCCACATTACGGAATCCTTCAAAAAACGAAAAAATCGAGTTGGCCAGGAGCTCCAGGTAAGCTCGGACTCCCTTCGGCTGAGTTTTTACGATAATGGCATCATTGACGGGGATAGCATTTCGGTGTTTCTGAACCACCGGCTGATTATCGCTCACCAGGGACTGACCGCCCAGGCATTCAATATATACGTAAGACTTGACAGCACACTGGAGACTAACGAAGTGAGCATGTTCGCGGAAAACCTGGGAAAATACCCCCCCAATACGGCGTTGATGGTGGTAAACGACGGGGACAACCGCTATGAAATCTTCATGAGCAGTGATTATAGCGGCAATGCCACCGTGCGATTCAAAAGAAAGAGAGAATAGGGGTAGGCCCCTTATTCGAAAAGCTCGGGTTGTCTTTTTTCTCCTCCTTTTTTGTCCCATTCCATTTCCACCGTCTTGTTGTAGTCCACCATCTTGACTCCGACGGCGCGCCAGCCCATCAGCTCCACGACCTTGGTTACCTTCCATCTAATCCGGCGGGCCTGTGCTCCCCGCCCCGACTTGACAATCAGGATGGGCTGCTCGTCCGTCGTCACGGCTTCGAGGCGATTTCCTTCGCCTTCCTTGATGAAGAAGAATTTGCTGTTCAGCGTGGTGGTTTCAACCTGGAAACGCTTGATATTGTATTGCTTTTTTTCCTGGTCCAGATAGACCGCCGTAATGATCCGGCCCGGGTCAAATTTTTCGATCAGCTGGATTTTTTCGGAATCGAAGTGCCGCGAGAGTTCCTGATCCGTAATCTCATAGTTGCCGTCCTGGTAGATGACCAGGATCCGATCTTCCGGGGCAAAGCTGCCGAGGAGTTGCCCCTTTTCCTCCGTATTCAGACGCCCAAAGGTATCGTCGAACCAAAGCTGTCTTCCGCTCAGCGTCGCTTTGCCAGCCTCTTTGAAGCGAATGGACCGGATGGGGTATTTGGTCAATTGCTTTCCGATGCCGCCCCGGCCCTTAATCTCCAACTGATCAAACCCAAAGTCAAATTCCTTGCTCCTGGCCCTGGCCTGGGGGCTGAGCAGGACCCGCACCATCTCGGCTTCACCGTTGGGATTGGCGCTCAGGTACTGCACCCGGCTTTTTTCTTCCCCCTTGGTGAGCAAGTATTCTTTATCGCGGGTGATTCCGGTTACATTGAAGCGCTTGGCAAAACTTACCCCCGATTTGCCATCCGTATAGATCATGTTGTAGGTAGTCCGCTCGTCGCCCTTGTGGAACACGGCCACGTGCAGGATATCTTTCCCGATAAATGCCTTGTCGGCAACTTTGACCACCTTCATGATTCCTGCCTTGGTAAACGCGATGATATCGTCCAGGTCCGAGCAATCGGCCACAAATTCATCCTTTTTCAGGCCTGTCCCGATAAACCCTTCTTCCCGGTTTACATAGATCTTCGCATTGGCCATGGCCACCTGCTTTGCTTCGATGGCTTCAAAGGGGCGGATTTCTGTTCGGCGTTCCCGGCCTTTCCCGAATTTCTTGAGCAGGTTCTCATAATATTCGACCGCATAATCCGTCAGGTTATTGAGTTTATTTCGGACTTCCTTGATCCCTGCGTCGATGGACCGGATCTGGGTGATCAGGTCTTCGATGTCCAGTTTGTAGATCCGCCGCACCGGTTTTTCCGTGAGGCGGATAATGTCTTCGCGCGTAATGGCGCGTTTGAGCTGCTTGCGGAATGCTTCGAATGCCTTGGCAATGGCATCCAGTACCTTTTCCCAGTTCTCGTGTTTTTTTTCCAGCTCCTTATAGATCTTTTCCTCGAAAAATATTTTCTCCAGGGAGCTGTTGTGCCAGCGGTCCTGCAATTCGGCCAGGCTGATCTCCAGTTCCTTTCGAAGGCATTCCCGGGTATTGCCGGCAGAAATCCGCAGCAGCTCGGATACCGAAAGGAACTCGGGTTTTTGTTCGCGGATCACGCAAGCGTTTGGAGAGACGCTGACTTCGCAATCCGTAAAGGCATACAGGGCATCGATCGTGATATCGGAAGAAATACCGGGAGCCAGATCCACCTGGATCTCTACTTCCGCGGCGGTATTGTCCGTAACCTTGCGTATTTTGATCTTTCCCTGATCGTTGGCCTTAATGATCGAATCGATCAGCTGGCTGGTAGTTACCCCGTAGGGAACATCCCGGATGATCAGGGTCTTTTTGTCTAGTTCGTCGATATGAGACCGGATGCGAACCTTGCCTCCCCGCTTCCCATCCTGATAATTGGACACGTCCATCATGCCCGCCGTTTGAAAATCCGGGTAAAGCTCGAATTTCTTGCTGCGCAGGGATTTTACGGAAGCCTCGCAGAGCTCGGCAAAATTATGGGGGAGGATTTTGGTTGCCAGGCCTACGGCAATGCCTTCCGCGCCATGAGCCAGCAGCAAGGGAAATTTCATGGGCAGTGTAACCGGTTCATTCTTCCTTCCGTCGTAGCTGAGCTGCCATTCGGTAGTTTTCGGGTTAAAGGCGACTTCCAACGCGAACTTACTCAGTCGGGCTTCGATATACCGGGGAGCCGCTGCGTCGTCGCCCGTGCGGACGTCGCCCCAATTGCCCTGGACTTCGATCAGCAATTCCTTTTGGCCCATGTTCACGAGGGCTTCCCCGATAGAGGCGTCGCCATGCGGATGGAACTGCATGGATTGACCGATGATATTGGCGACTTTATGAAAGCGCCCGTCCTCCATTTCATACATCGAATGGAGGATGCGTCGCTGAACGGGCTTGAGTCCGTCTTCTACTGCCGGTACTGCCCGTTCCAGGATCACGTAGGACGCGTAGTCCAAGAACCAGGTTTTATACTGCCCGGTCACCCCGGAACTACCCGGTTGCAAGAGCGCTGCCGGTTTTTTTGCTTTAGCCATGTCGAAAGATATCAGAACCTGTATGGATTCTCATGAGTCGGATCGTGCAACACCCGGAACCGGCCGGGGCTCGCGGCCGCCTAGGATTCAGGCGGGTTTGTCGACAAGTCAGATGCCGTTTCTTGTACCCGCCTTCGGACCTCAAATTCTTTCATCTGCGCGATCTTGCCCTGCACCTCATATCCTTCCCCGAGGATCATTTGCTTCAGTCGCCAAAGCAGGAATGCATCCCCGGTCGCATTCGTTGCCCTGGTCAAGTACTGATGGATGATTTTGGCAGCCTTTGTCCAGTCCAGTCCTATAAACTGTCGCAGGTCGCTGTCAAAATAGTCGTAGCTCTCCTGCCGGAGCTTCTTTCCTCCCTCCAACAACCGAATGCCCCGGTTTTCCAGGCCTAGCCTTACCCACTCGTCCGGATCTGTTTCCCATTCCGCGCTAGTGATGGCCCGAGCCAGTTTCTTTGCCTTAAGGAACTCCCGCAGGGGAATTTCAAAAAGCCATCGGGGAAAAAAGATCGCGCCGCGTGCATTCAGGAACGGAAGGTTATTGAGGTGCAGCAGAAAGACCCTTCCCGTCAAATCCCGAATTTGCCCCAGGAGCCAATAATAGCCGCTCAAGTCGTGCGGGTTTTGCGCCACCCAGATCCAGGCTTCGAGCTCCGGTGCCGCTTGCATGAACTCCCGAAGCTGGCGCAGCACGGCTGCGTCATCCGGTCCTTCCCCGTTGTCCACCCGACCATCGTAATCTCCACCGGCCAGCACTTCCCGCCACCATTGCCTGCGCACCCCCGCACCCTCTGGGCTGTCCAGAGCTTGAATCGGCCCTACCGCAAAATCATCGGCGAAGGTAAGCACCTCCCCGGCCAAAGCGGGATCCAGTTGCATCACCTCCCGCAATGTCCTGGCGTCTTTGGGTTGAAAGACGATATGTATCATGCGCATGGGGATAGGCGGTACGGACAGACCCGGCTAGGTAGCCGGGTTTGTGTCGACCAGGTCCATTTCCACTTTCAGGTTGTCAATGATAAAATCCTGCCGTTCCTGGGTATTTTTTCCCATATAATATTCCAGCAGGTGCTGGATATGTTCGCCCTGCTCAATGATAACTGGCTGCTTCCGCATGGCCGTTCCAATGAATTGGGAAAATTCGTCGGGGGATATCTCCCCAAGACCCTTAAAGCGGGTGACTTCCGGCTTGCCACCCAACCGGGCCATCGCTTCCCGTTTTTCCCGCTCGTCGTAACAATAGCAGGTCTCTTGCTTGTTGCGAACCCGGAACAGCGGCGTTTCCAGGATATATACGTGGCCATTTTTGACCAGGTCCGGAAAGAACTGTAAAAAAAAGGTTAGCAGCAGCAGGCGGATATGCATGCCGTCCACGTCGGCGTCGGTAGCGATGACGACATTATTGTATCGAAGCCCCTCGATGCCGTCTTCCACGTTCAGGGCATGCTGCAGCAGGTTGAATTCCTCGTTTTCGTACACCACCTTTTTGGTCAG
>Ga0206988_1031_pt1 | contig 38925 bp, 37 predicted proteins | sample Alteio_BWMinCont_12_FD_153263 | JGI IMG/M metagenome (GOLD analysis project Ga0206988, IMG submission 153263) | Enriched cells from forest soil in Barre Woods Harvard Forest LTER site, Petersham, Massachusetts, United States -... | ecosystem: Environmental > Terrestrial > Soil > Temperate forest >... | reverse complement strand
GCGGAGGGAGGGGTAGACTGGCTAGGCCCCTGGGCTATGCTGATCGGATCGCCAAGAGAGCCTGAAAAGAACCGGAAACGCAAGGACTAGCAAAAGGAAAGGCGCCGGACCAGGCAGCTGGCATATCCCCGCTCCGGTTGGGACAAATCAGGGTTGATGAATTCGGTCAGGCAGGATTCTATGCAAATATTTCGTCTTGTTCTTTTGATCATCCTTTTATTTCCGGCCGCCTCAGGGCAAACCGGGCGGAGAATAGCGCCGGCCAAGAGCCGGTTTCGCGTCCTGGTCCTGTACCAGGAGGGGGGACATCATGTCCTCTATTGCCAGGCCGCGCGGGCCTGGCTGGACCGGCTGGCCGCGGACAGCAATTTTCGTATCGACTATTTCCGAACGAGCGACAGCCTTACGGATCCCCTGCTATCCAGATACCAGTTGGTCGTTCAGCTCGATTACGTACCCTACGGATGGACAGAACAGGCCCAATCGGCTTTTGTAAAATATATTGAACAGGGCAGGGGAGGATGGCTCGGATTCCACCATGCCAGCTTGCTTGGCGATTTTGACGGATACCCTATGTGGCCTTGGTTTTCTCAATTCCTGGGTGGCATCCGATATGTGGATTATATTCCCGGATTCGCCTCAGCCGAAGTACAGGTGGAGGATTCCAGCCATCCCTGCATGCGAGGCGTCCCCAACAGGTTTCTCGTTCGCCAGGATGAGTGGTACACCTACGACCGGAGCCCGCGAAACCGGGTCCATGTCCTGGCCAGCGTAAATGAATCCTCCTATGTTCCGGATTCCCGGGTGAAGATGGGCGATCATCCCGTAATTTGGACAAACGAACGGGTCGCCTCGCGCAATCTCTATATTTTCATGGGGCATTCTCCCGATTTGTTCGATAATGCGGCGTACACGGACTTGTTTCGTAATGCTATTTTCTGGGCCGCCAGAAAATGATCGCCGGTATTGCCGGCCAATCCAAGCCCTACCCGCGTACCCCGGAAGCTATTGCCTAAATGATTCGTTATGACAACCTGGTTCGTTCCGGCCTTAGTGGTATTCCCCCTGCTCGTCAATGCTCAAACCACCGCTGCGGATTCCCTACGGATGGATTGGAGCCACCAGTTATCGGTATCCCGTTCCACCCCAACCTTACAGGTGGTCGTCAACCCGCCGCTTCGTTTCAGTTCGGCCATCCACGACAGCGTGTGGGAAACCCTGCGCCAGCTGAAGGGAGAATATGTCCGCTATGTGCCTTGGTTGCCTTATCCCCGCCTGGCCGTCGCGGAGCTCAAGCCCCCTTCGAATGGCCGCTGTTATTGGGATTTTAGCCTGATCGATCCCATGACCAAGGATTTTCTCCAGGCGACCCGGGGACACCGCTTTATTCTCAACTTCAGCACCATTCCCGCCTGGATGTTTCGATCAACTCAAACGGTGTCCTACCCGGAATCTCCCGATTCCGTGACCTGGAATTATACCCAGGGCACCCTTCCCGTGGACAGCAGCTATCAACAGATTGCCGCCTATTACCGCCGCCTGGTCAGCTGGTATACGCGGGGTGGCTTTACTGATGAATGCGGAACGTACCACGCTTCCGGAAATCATTTCCACATACCCTATTGGGAAGTATTTAATGAGCCCGACCAGGAGCATCATCCCGAACCGGAGATTTACACCCGGGAGTACGACGCGGTAGTCGGGGCAATCCGGTCAGTTTCACCCGATACCCGTTTCGTCGGCATGGCCTTGGCCTCTGAAAATGACCCGCATTGGTTTGAATACTTTCTCAACCACAAAAATCACCGGCCTGGCATACCCCTGGACATGATATCCTATCATTTTTACGCCATCGGCTATCCGGGGCAGGGGATCGAATCCATGCAGTATAGTTTTTTTGACCAGGCCAACGGCTTCCTGAACAGCGTGCGCTATATCGAGTCCATTCGCCGGCGCCTATCGCCCCGGACCAGGACCAGCATCGATGAAATTGGAAGCATTTTGTCTTCTGACTTCGATTCATCTTCTCCGGAGATTCCCGCCCAATATTGGAATTTGTCGGCCGCTTTGTACGCTTACCTGTATATTCAACTGACGCGCATAGGCATTGACGTGATCGGCGAATCCCAGCTACTGGGCTATCCTTCGCAGTACCCCAGCGTCAGCATGGTCAACTGGACCAGCGGCCGGGGGAATGCGCGTTACTGGGCGCTCAAGATCATTCGAGACAATTTAGGCCCGGGAGATGTCTTGGTGGCCGGTGGGGCGGAGGGCACGGAAGGCCTGGAGGTTCAGGGCTTCTTAACCCCAGCTGGAAAAAGAATCCTGGTCGTAAACCGGTCTGCCCGGCCAGCCACATTGGCTGTTCCGGCTGATTTTCGTGCAGGGCAGTTCTTGCGCGTTGATCCTTCCAGCGGGGAAAGAATGCCAGCACCCGAATCCATCGGATCGAAAGATCTGGTCCTCGGTCCGTTCGGAGTGGCCATCCTCCGTCCCTGAAGCCGGCAACGGGTTGGGAATCATCTTCGGGAATACTTAACTTAGGTCGGGCATGGCGCAGGCGGGATCCCGGACTGCACCGTCCATTCGCCAGGCGCGTTTCCGCAAATCAATTGAAAAAATTATTTTATGGCTGACCTTTTCTATGACCTGACCATCAGCGCGCCCAAGGACCGCGTTTTTGAAATCCTCGCGACGCCCAAGGGGATGGAATACTGGTGGACGGACAAATCATCAGGAATTCCCGGGATCGGGGAGGAGTACCTGCTGGATTTTGGTCCCGGATTTATTTGGAAGGGCACCGTAACGCTATTTGATCTAGGGAATGCCTTCGAAATTCAGATGCACGACAGCGATCCGGATTGGGATGGGGCCCGGATCGGATTTCAGCTGGAGGATCACCGGTCCGGAACCGAATTGCGTTTTTATCACCGGGGCTGGCCTTCGGAAAATGCCCATTTCCGGATTTCCTCTTATTGCTGGGCGATGTACCTGCGTATAGTCAAGCGTTTATTGGAAAAGGGAGAACGCGTTCCTTTCGCCAAGCGTCTAGATGTTTAATCTTCCGGCAACTCCCTCCAGATCGGGCGGGTAAGACAGGTTGGGCCGCCGCCGCCTGGGTAACTGATATCAGTCCCTGAGTACACCGTAACCCGGCATCCCGCCTGCTCCAAGGCTGTCTGCGTTCCAGAGTTTCCTTTCAGCACGAGGCAGTCACCGGGCGCCAGCGCCAGCACATTGCAGCCCAGGGTTTCGAATTCGGCATCGGGGACCTCGACCAGCCGGAATCGCTCGGCCAACAGCCACTGCCGGAAAAAAGCGGGCATCAAGGGAGAATATACTACGACGGTTTTTCGATCCACCGGGCTAAATACAGACATCAGGTGGAAGACATCCGATGGCCCCCGGTAGTGGGCCAGGGGCACGACCAGGATCCGGATGCCCATGGGAGCAAGAAAGCCTCTTACCTGTTCTATTCCTGATTCGTTGGTTCGATAGCCAAGGCCGACCGCCAGAGTCAGTGAATCAATCCAGGCGAGGTCACCCCCTTCCAGGATACCCGGTTCGACGATCCTGCCGAGCACCGGTATCCCCAATCGATGAAATTCGACGGCCAGTGACTCCGGCTCGCCGCGCCTGGACTCCTTTCCCATGCGGCAAAGAATCATCCCGGCATCGGTTGCGAAGGCTGCATCCCGGCAGTACAGGGAATCCAAGGTCAGGGATGGGTCGGCGGGGAGGTAGCAGACGCGGGCGGCGGCTTGGGAAACCAGGGAATCAAACGCGCTGTATTCTGCAACCGCTCTGGAAAAGGATGGCGGTCCCAAAAATCCCAAGGCATTCCATTCGGCATCCACGCATTGCTGATTGAGAAATGCCGATTCAGCCCGTTTCAGGAATACGGTGTGCAGTCTTCCGAATTCGCTATGGCTGCTGAGTTTGGGTGGCATGAAGGGCTATTATGGATTTTGCATCCGGTTACGGAGCACCCAGACATACAGGGGTACTCCCGCCATGAGGAGAAGGAAACCCCAATAGACGATTTCCTGGCCGGCCCCGGCAATCGCCCAGAAGGCGAATCCGAAGGAGAGGACGGATAGGACAATCGAGGAAGGCCAGTTGATTTTCACCTGGGCTCGCTGCTGCAGGCATACTACAATAAAAGCAGCCATGGAAAACAGATAAGGCACTAGCGAAGTCAGGGTGGAAAGCAGTACCAGGAATCGGAATTGTTGAACCAGGCCCCGGCTGTAGTTCATGAGCGTGAATACAGTAACGAGCACGCTGGAAATGACAATTCCCAGGGCCGGCGTTCCCTGTTTGTTTTCCCTGGCAAAAATCCGGGGAAAGAGTTTATCCTTCGCGATGGCATAGGGAATCTGGCCCTGGATAAGAATCCATCCGTTCAGGGCGCCAAAGGCGGCAACCGCCACTCCGGCGCTCACCCAATAGCGGGCGGCGGGCCCCCAAATCCTGACGGCCGCATCGCCAAATGGGGTCACCGACCGCTGCAAGGCCTTAGGGTCCACTGCGCCCAGGACGCTTACCGTTCCTAAAATATATATGGCGGAAGTAAACAAGGTGCCGATCAGCGTGGCCTTAGGAATGGTGCGGGAAGGATTGATCACGCTGCCTGCGGGTATCGTGGCGCATTCCAGGCCCAGGAAAGCATACAGAGTCATGGCCGCGGTCGAACTGATCGCAGAAAAATTCGATTGACCACTGAGATTAAATGGTCGAAAATGGGCAGCCTGTATGAAAAAAAGACCGACCAGGGCGACCGATACTAGGGGAAGTAACTTGAGGATAGTCGTTAGCAATTGCAGGCTGCCCGAGGCGCGGATTCCCCGGGTATTGACCCAGGTTAAGGTCCAGATGGCTGCCAGAGCGGTCAACGCGGAAGTGAACGGATGGCCATTTAGTGCGGGGAAAAATGCGCTGAGGGCGCTGACCAGGGAAACGGCGATGGCCGCATTGGTACACCAGATCGAGATCCAATAGCCCCAAGCCACTAGGAATCCGGCGAAGTCGCCGAAGCCGGCGCGCGAAAATGCATAAGGTCCTCCGTCAGCCTGCGGAACCAGGACGCTCAGGCGGGCAAATACTTTGGCCATGAGAAAGGCGCCACCGGCTGCGCAAATCCAACCGATCAGGCTGATACCACCGTAGGAGGCAAGTGCCGATGGCAGGAGAAAAATGCCGGATCCGACCATATTGCCGACAACCAGGGAAGTGCTTGTCCATAATCCGAGTTTGTTCCTCTCTGGTCCGCTAGGGGGCATTAGCTATCCTAAAGGTAAAGGCGCGATCAATATACGATTTAATCCCTTCGTCCGACGGGGAAACAAAGACACCTGAAGTTTTTTGAAGAAATTCTTATTGGGCTCTTTCCTGGATCCGGACCTGCCGGAGGTAAAGACCGAATAGCGTAGAGGGAATGAAGGAAAGCAGCTTTCGCCATTCTTCTGCACTGCAGGCGAGCTTAAGGCAGGGGAAGGAAAGCACAAAAATATTTACCACCGACCGCTTGACCTCGGCGTTGCCCTTTTGATAGATTTTCTCCGCCAGGGCGAGACATTTTTCTACTTTCTTCAGGTCGTTCGCCAACACCATTTTTTTATTGTAGTCGGTTAACACCTGGATCGAATCGTGGATATTTTTTGGGAGGTAGAGGTCCTTGAGGTCGCACTCTATTTCCGGCAATTTGGTACCGATAAAAGCCGGAATTTCATATTCGTTCATCATACAAACTGGTATAGGGTTAAGAATGGTGAGGCAGCGGGGCCCGCCTTGAACGCCGAAATTAGGCATATCGTATGCCAGAAAGCGTTGCTTCTCAGGCAGTCAGGCCTTATCGAGCCGGATCATTCGGGTCCGGCAATCGTCTTCCCATTTAAGGGGTCCGCCGAATAAATCATTTCTTTTGGCCCATTCCCAGAATTGGTGAGCTGGGAGGGAATGTGTTCCTCCGACACGAAGAATGCAATCCGTATTCTTCGAAGAAAAGGGGGTACATATTTACATGTGAATTATGTCTAATGTGTAAGAAATTCTCATAAATATTTATGTTAATATTTTGTTAATACGATTTTTCATTGCATATCAATAGATTGAACCAGGATTTTACGAACCCTCGGGCTGCCAAAATGGAAGGGTCTTGCTAAAATGAAAGCCTTGCCTGCGAAAAGCCCGCCCGCTCCGGTAATGCGTGAGCACCTAATTCTGTGCCCCCGCTAGCCGGACGGAATCCCGGTGGCAGGCGATGCCCGGATGGAGTCCGCGCACAACTGCTCGGTCAGACCAGGCATTCGGGCAACGCGCGCTCCGGCATTTCCAGCGATTCTTTGATGGCATCGGTTCTGCTGGAAATCACCGACCGGGATAAGCTGATTTTCCTCTGCGCCTTCGGTCAGTTTGATTGCCTGGTAATAGACCGTCAATCCCTGGATGACCACCTGAACTTTCAATATATCCGCGACCTGCGAAAAGAAGAATCGTCGCCCGAGTTGCAGGCCCCGGCGGGCGAAGAAAGGGGTCCAAATGAACCAATGCCGGCCGATATTGTCCGCTCCTTGACACGCAGAGAATTACTTCTTGATTAATTTGCAGTCAAAAGGCAGAACATGCGTGCGATACTCATCAGCCTGGCTGTTTTTTTGGTTCTCATTGGACTCGAGTCCGGGATTGAATCCTCGCGGCAGAAACATCGAATTGCCCAATTCGAGGAACGTAAAGGATTTGCCGTTCTAGAGCTATTTACTTCGGAGGGTTGTTCCAGCTGTCCCCCGGCGGATGAAATGCTGGCGCGTCTGGCGGCCGAACGGCAGGAGCGGGTTTTTATATTGGGCTTCCACGTTGACTATTGGAACCGGCTGGGTTGGAAGGATCCATACAGTGACCCTTCCTATACTCAGCGTCAGGTAACGTACAGCAATGCCTTTAAACTGGAATCGATCTATACGCCCCAAATCGTGGTAAATGGTGAAGCGCAGTTTGTGGGATCCGATGAGGCCGCGATACGAAAGACCCTGGCGGCAGCACTGGCTGGTCCGGCTCGCGAGCTGCTGCGCGTTCAGGCCGAAAATATAGGTGGGGACAAGATCCGGGTGATTTGCCAAGCGGAGCCCGGCCCGGCACGGCGGCTCGAAGTGGCCTTGGTTCAGATCCATGCAGAATCCAACGTGAAGAGCGGAGAAAATGCGGGCAGGCATTTGAGCCACGCAAACCTGGTCCGAGACTTCCAGACCAGTAATCTGATCGCGGGCAACCGGAGCGGCACTCCAGTTGATTTGTCCATACCTGCCGGGTTGGCTCCCGGAAATTGCCAAATCATTGCCTTATTGCAGGATCCTCAAAACCAGCACATCACCGCGGCGACTGCCGTTCCCTGGCCCTGAGAACCGGAATTACTTTGCGTACCGGTAGCCATATGCTATTTTCCCCAACAAGATTCTTCCCTTGCCATAACAGGTGTCGCTGGCCTTCAAACCCTTTTCGTTGTAGGCATATATCCAGCGTTGGTAGTCGTTTCCCTCCGGTACCTCGAGCATGGAGACGATGCGACCCTGCGCATCATACTCAAACACATAATCGGGAAGCAGGCGGCCAGCCCGGCGATTGTACCGGACAATATCGGTGAGCCGGTTGGCGCCATCATAATAATAAAATACCACGGGCAAGCTGTCTTCCCGGTGCAGGGCATGTTCTTCGATGACATTGCCCTTCTCGTCCAGGACGAATCGAACGATCGTGCTGTCATGGCCGGTTTTTAATTTCAACATGCTCTGGGGCTTGCCCTGGGCGTCATAGGTCCAAAGATGATCTTCCGTATCCCGCACCTGATTGTCCGTTTCCAGGGCGATATTGCTGATCAAAAGCACTCGTCCGGCGCTGTCGTATTGATAGGTGGTTGTGCTTTGATAGCTGTCGCTAGTGTCCAGCGTCTTGATCAGTTGCCCCATCGAATTATACGTGGCCACCAGGTCAGTAGCCGAGCTTTCGGTTGACCGGCTGTAGGTATCGACCGTGCGGGAATCCTGGGATACTTTCTGTTCGCAAACAAATCCATCCGTGGCTTGCCCGTTCGCCTCCAGGCTTTGCAATGAAATCGCTTCCACCCGATTCAGCTGAAAATTTCTCCATCGGGCTCCGGCTTGTTCGGTACCAATGATGTCCTTATAGTAAAACTGTCCGGAAATATGGCTGCCGACCGCCATTGCGAACAAAATGCCAATCCATTTCTTCATAACTAGGTAAGCTCCGTCAAAAGTATGAGTTCCTACCCTTAACGAAAAAATGCCTCCTTATTATATGTCGGTTGGCCGGTCCAGGGGAATGTTGCTCTTGGCGCTGAACATCCGGGCTGGGCCGGAATCCTTATTTTTAGCCCAAAATCCCCGGTGTCACACGGCAAAGAAAGAAAGGAAAAGTTCTGCCTGAATTGTGAGACTCCCCTGATCGGGAGGTATTGCCATATTTGCGGACAAGAGAATCTGGAACCCAAGGAGACCGTCTGGGGGATCATCACCCACTTCTTCAACGACATCACCCATTTCGACGGAAAGTTCTTCAGCACGGTCAAATACCTGATGATTCGCCCTGGATTTTTGTCCGCCGAATATATTAAAGGCCGGCGAGCCCGCTACCTTAATCCCATCCGCCTCTATGTGTTTACCTCTGCATTTTTTTTTCTCATATTCTTCTCCCTGCGCGGGGGTGAGCATATCGTCAGCATCAATGACAGCGAAGGTCAGGTCCAGTGGGAGACGGTTAAGGACTGGAACCGGCAACTATACTCCCTGGATTCCGTTCTGCGAAAAAAGGACGGTAGCCAGGACCAGGAAAACCTGCGTTGGGAGATGGAGCTGATCCGATTGAAAATTGCCGAAGCAAAAAAAACCTACGGCGATACGACGACCCGATCCTTCGACCAGCAGGAACGGGCGCAGCTGATTGTCCATGGCATCGAGGATAGTTTGGTCGGCTCGGGTATTCCGGAATTTTCCGGCCGGAAGTACCGGGAACTGGCCCGGGACCAGCAATTCGCTTCTCCTGGGAAGTCAGGCGTATTCGGAATCGCCGACAAATACTCATCGGTGGGAGCGTACGATTCGGCGCAGCTGCGGCTGCCGAACCGGGAGAGAGACGGGTTTATCAATCGACTGTGGAACCGGGAAGTCATCGGCAACGTCGCTTCCATCCGTAAAGACAAGAATGCATGGATCGAGCACTTCCGAGAAAATCTTATCCACTCTTTTCCGCAGATCCTTTTCTTTTCGCTTCCCTTTTTTGCCTTGATCCTTAAGCTCGTTTATATCCGGAGGCGCCAGTTTTTTTATGTAGACCATGCGATATTCACTATTCATCTGTATTGTGCCACTTTTCTTTTGCTTTTGGTCAATATTCTCCTGAAACAGCTGAATCACTGGATCAGCTCCGGAGGAATCGATACGGTTTTCAATCTCATCTACGGAGCCATTGATATCTATATCCTGCTGTACCTGTACCTGGCCATGCGGGGATTTTACCGGCAGGGTTGGTTCAAGACCTTGGTCAAATACTTCCTGGTCGGTCTTCTTGCCTTCGTGGTCGATGTCTTGATTTTCGTCATCTTCGTGCTGATATCCGCCATCTCCATCTAAATCCATCTGCGGCATGAAAGAAGACCTGGCTTCATCCTTTCTTCGGCTGGTGGGCATCCTGGACGAGCTTCGCGAAAAATGCCCCTGGGACAGGAAGCAAACGATCCAAAGCCTGCGGTCGATGACCATCGAAGAAACCTATGAGCTGACCGATGCCGTCTCCCGGGAAGATTGGCCGGGCATTAAGGAAGAGTTGGGCGACCTCCTGCTGCACGTCCTGTTCTATGCGCGGATCGCAAGCGAACAGGGGAAATTCTCTCTCGGCGATACTTTGGAATCCCTAATGGAAAAACTGATTTTCCGGCATCCGCATATTTATGGTCCGCAGCCCGGGACCGGCTTGCTGCGGGAAGTGCGGGATGAAGAGGACGTGAAGAAGAATTGGGAAAAACTCAAGCAGCGGGAACGCCAATCAACCGTATTGGGCGGCGTGCCCCGGTCTCTGCCAGCCCTGGTGAAAGCCGAGAGACTGCAGGAAAAGGCCGCCCAGGTGGGATTTGAATGGGAACAAACGCCGGAGGTTCGCGAAAAGGTCCAGGAAGAGCTCGTGGAATTGGACACAGCGGTCAGGGAAGACAACCCAACCGCGGTGGAAGAGGAGTTTGGAGACTTGCTGTTTTCCCTGATCAATTACGCACGATTTTTGCGGATAGACGCCGAGCACGCGCTTCAAAAAGCCAATGCAAAATTCACCCGCCGATTTACCGGGATGGAGCAGCTTGCCCTAACCCGGGGTAAAGCTCTGTCGGACATGACCCTATCCGAAATGGACGCCCTCTGGAATTCGGTGAAACAGCAAAAATTGCCCGATTGAATTCCTTTCTTTCCTCGTTCCTACGGAGAAATAGCTACCTCATCTTGGCTGCCGCGGGATTGCTCACCGTAGGATACCTGCTGAATTCCTACCTAGGCAGCGTCACATCGACGCGGTTCCTGACCCGTTCGATTCAGTCCTTCCTGCAAAGCCGGGAAAAGGATTTCCTGCGGCTCACGAAGGATTCCGCTCTCACCGAAGACCTGCTGCTGGAGGACTACAACAAATCCAGGCTCGAGGCATTGCTGGACAAACAGTACGGGATCCTGCTGTATGAGCAGGAGCCGGGCGGCCTCACCTACCTTCGATTCTGGAGCGATCAGCGGTCGGTTCCCCCGGACAGCCTGCTGAGCCGCCCCGATGGTCATTACTTTGTCTCCCTGAACAATGGCCAATATGAGTTTATCAAGATCAGTCTGCCGAAGCGCCGCCAATCGCAACGCATCTATGTGGGCCTGATCCCGATTCACTGGCAATACTATATTTCGACCGACGCTCTCCGGCCCGGCTTCGTCGATTTTCCAAACGCCGAAAACCGCGTCCAGATTACCTCCTCCGTCACGGAATTTCCCGTGTCCAGCTCTTTTGGGAAAGTGCTGTTCTATCTCCAGCGCACGGAGAACTACAACGCCGCCAAGTACAGCTGGCTGTTGATCATTTTGGTTTTTATCGGGGTGCTGCTGCTGCTGGTCGTATTGCACAATCTGGCGCGGGCCATTTCCGAAAGGGCGGGACCGGGGCTGGGAACCCTCTTCCTCGTTTCAGCCATCGTGGTCTTGCGCAGCATCCTCTACCTTTCTCCCTACCTGCTACATCTGCGGGAATACGAATTATTCAATCCGGTCATTTACAGCTCCAGCTTCCTGCTCAGCTCGCTGGGCGACCTGCTGATCAACGCCCTGCTGTTCTCCTGGATTATTCTGTTCATCCGCCAGGAAAGCGGAGGCTATATGATCCCCCTGATCCGCAACCGATGGAAGCGCTGGCTGCTGAATACCCTCGTGCTTACGGTGCTGGTCGTGACGACGTTCCTGTTCGCCAATATCGTCCAAAGCCTAGTCGCCGATTCGAAGGAGATCTCTTTCAACGTCCTCGACTTTTTCAGCCTAACAATCTATAGCATTGTAGGATTTATCGTCCTGGCCGCGCTCACGCTGAGCTACTTCTTTTTCACCCAAATGCTGCTGCGGCTGGTGCGGCACCAGATCCGACGGGGCGGATTCGTCGTCTTCATCATTACCCCTTTCGTGGGACTGCTGCTGTTGACCTTCCTGCGCAACGTGGCGATTGTCGAATTAGACCTGTTCGTCCTGGTCTGGCTCCTGCTCTATCTCTGGCTGATGCTTCGCAACCTATTTTCCGGGCTGAGCCTCCGGCTGAACGTTTCCGAAGTCCTTTTTTGGCTATTCATGTTTTCCATGTCCATTGCAACCGTGATCATATTCGAGAACCACAAAATCGAGTATCAGCAACGAACGCGATTTGCCGATCGCCTGGCGGAACAGGAGGACCCGACCAGCGAGAAATTGCTGACCATTTCGCTGATCTATTTCGACAACGAATTCCTATCCCCCAACTTTTTCCGGTTCCGTGATTCCGTGGATAATCAGGGCCTCAAGGACAGCTTGATCAATAGCAACAATGTAGCCTACCGCGATAAATTCGAAACGCATATCTACACTTTTGATTCAAGCCAGCACCCTCTCTATAACGAGAATCCGGTTTCCTTCGACACCCTGAACACCATTTTCGAAGTGCAAGGCAGGGATGCCGCCGGGATCCAGGACCTACGTTACGTGGAGAAGGCTTTTGACAAGTTCAGCTATATCTTCCGGAAGAAAGTCGAAGACCGGGCGCATCGAACACTGGGATACTTGTTCATCCTGGCGGATCCGAAAAATTACAAGGGCAGCGGGCTGGTGCCACAGCTGACACAACAACGGGGGGAATACCTTCCCGGATACTCCAGCATTGATTCTTATGCCATTTACAGCGACGAGGACCTCGTATATCATTACAACAGCTATCCGTTCCCTACGGTCATGCCGCACCTGCACCTGGCGATCAATGACTTCATTCAGCGAAAAAATGAGGCCTTCAATGCCACCTATGAAGAGCTTTGGCACCGGATTTCCTTTGACAAGGTCATCGTCATCGCCCGGAGGAACAATTCGGTCATTGAAGCGATTACCCTCTTTGCCTATATCTTCAGCGCCTTCCTCTTTTTAGGAGCCCTGGTCTGGCTCACGTCCATTCTGATCCAAACAAGGCTGCACTGGAGCCAGCTCAGGACTTATTTTCAGCTCAATATCCGTTCGCAGATCCATACCACGATCATCTTTGTGAGCGTCTTTTCCTTTATCGTCATCGGCGTGGCCACGATCATCTCCCTGATCAACCGGTACAAGCGGAATACCCTGGACAACCTGAGCCACTCCATGCGAATTATTGCCAATGAGGTCCAGGCTCGTCTGCCTGACCTGTCGGATATCAGCGACACGGTCCGGCTCTCGGACATTATTTCCGCAACCAGCCTGGAACAGATGATCAACAATATTGCGGAAATCCACGGCGCGGACATCAACCTCTATGACCTGAACGGTCAATTGATCGTCTCGTCCAACCGGTTCGTGTATACCAAGGGAATCCTGAGCGAAAAAATGCATGCGCTGGCCTATTACAACATGCACCTGCTGCACGCCGTGGAATATTTCAACAGTGAGGAACAAATGGGGCGGATCGCTAATCAAAGCATTTATTGCCCCCTGCGCCTAGGCAGCGGGGCAGCCGCCGCCTACCTGAACATCCCTTCCTTCAGGTCCCAGGCTGACCTGAATGAAGAGATTTCCAAATTCTTGGTTACGATCATTAACCTCAACGTATTCATATTCCTCATCGCCGGATCGATCGCCCTGTTCCTGACGAACCGGATCACTTCCAGCCTGATCCTGATTTCCGAAAAAATGCGAAGGATCAACCTGGGCAAGACCAACGAACCGATCGAATGGAAGAACCAGGATGAGATCGGCGGCCTGGTCAAGGAATACAATAAAATGGTGAACAAACTGGAAGAAAGCGCGGCGGCCCTGGTTAAGAGCGAACGGGAAGGGGCCTGGAGGGAAATGGCCCGGCAGGTCGCCCACGAGATTAAAAATCCCCTCACCCCGATGAAGCTGAGCATCCAATACCTGCAGAAAGCCATCGATAACAATTCCGACAATATCAAGGAGCTGACAGCCAGTGTCGCCAAAACCCTGGTCGAGCAAATCGACCATCTTTCGAAAATTGCTGCCGATTTTTCCCAGTTCGCCAACATCGGCAACCCCAAAAATGAAGTTTTCGACTTGCACGATATGCTGTATTCGCTCACTTCCCTCTACGAGACGACCGACAACCTCCTGTTCAAATGGGTCCCCGTCCACCAGCGAATCATGGTCTATGCAGACAAGACTCAGCTCAACCGCTTGTTCACCAACCTGCTTCAAAACGCCTTGGAAGCCTGTCATGACCAGGAAAAGCGGGTCATCAGCGTGAGCGAGGAGTTAACCGATCATTCGATCCTAGTAAAGGTTGCAGACAACGGGGAAGGGATTCCCGAATCAATGCACTCCAAGATCTTCATGCCGAATTTCACGACCAAATCTTCGGGAACCGGCTTGGGCCTGGCGATGAGCAAAACGATAATTGAGCAAGCCAAGGGAAAGATCTGGTTCGATACCCGGGTAGGCGGCGGAACGACGTTCTACATTGAACTGCCGATCCTGCGGGCGGTAAATTGAGGGGGGTCAGATCCCTTTGATTTTTCTTCGGTTGGCCAGGTATTCTTTGAGCTCGGGAAGTGTAAAGCTACTGAGGTTGCGCCCGGAGCTAAGGCCTCCCTTTTGTGCCGCCAGAACCCCAAACCGGTTGTCCTGGTATCCCTGGATGGAATGTGCGTCAGGATCTACGGAAAGAAGAACATTTTTCTCCAGCGCATAAGGGATCCATCTCCAATCAATATCCAGGCGCCGGGGATGCGCGTTCAATTCAATGGCAACCTGGTTGCTGGCACAGGCATCGATGACTTTCTTATGGTCTACGGGATAACCTGGCCGACTCAACAGTAGCCGACCCGTCAGGTGGCCCAAGATCGTGGTATAGGGATTTTCAATAGCCCGCAGCAATCGCCCCATTGCCTTTTCTTCATTCATTTTCAGGTTGGAATGCACCGAAGCGATGACTAGGTCGAAGGTGGACAGGATTTTATCGCTGTAGTCCAGGTTCCCGTCATTGAGAATGTCGCATTCGATGCTTTTGAAAATGCGAAAAGGGGCCAGCAAGGAGTTTAACTCGTCAACATATAGGTGCTGCTCCCGGATCCGCTCTTCGGAAAGGCCGTTGGCATAAAAGGCACTTTTGCTGTGATCGCTGATGACCAAGTAGTCGTATCCCGACTCGGCCGCTGCGCGGGCCATTTCCTCGACGCTGTGGGTTCCGTCGCTCCAGGTGCTGTGGCTGTGGACGATTCCGCGGATGTCTTCAACGCGGATCAAGGCGGGAAATTCGGATTGACGGGCTTTTTCGATCGCCTCCGGCTGCTCGCGCAGGCAAACCGGAACCAGGTGCAGGCGGCGGGCGGAAAACAATTCGTCTTCAGCTAAAGGAATAGAGGATTCCTTCACGGACGGCAACTTGTCCCAGGCTTCCAGAAATTCGCTGCTGCAACTGCTTCGGAATAGCGCCTGGATGAATTCCTCTTTCGGCACCAGGTGGAAACAGAGGCAGGGGTTTCCTTCGGAACGCAACAGGGTCTTTCGGCCTTCCGGGAAGAATTCCCAGGAACCCAGCTGGATAAAATAATCGTTAAGGCTTTCCTGGCTGGCCGTCGTCACCCATTCCAGGAGGTTGATGATTTCCAGCTGGCGCCGGAATTCTCCGGTGGATTCGAACCGTTCATCAGGCCATTGATCCTTTAGTCGCTGGTCCCATTCCTTGGCCACCGGCTCCACTTCGGCATACAAATAGCTTTCCTTGCTTTTCAGGTAGAACTGGATCGTATCGCGGATATTTGCCTGCGATTTTTCCCCGAATCCCTTGTACAGCAGCAAGCGGTTTTCATTGCAGGCATAGAGGAGCTCCCCTATCGATTCGATCTCCATATCCTTCCATACCGTGGCAATTTTCTTGGGACCAAGGCCCTTAATGTTGAGCATTTCCGCGACCCCGGCCGGGGTCTTGTCGATGTACTCCTTCAATAGCCTCAGCTCACCAGTTTCCAGAATTTCAATGGTTTTCTTGCCAATCGCCTCTCCGATGCCCCGGATGCCAAATATTCGGTCCCGGGGGAAAGCGTGCAATTGTTCGGGTAGCTTGTCGATGGCGAAGGCCGCCGCGGAATAGGACCTCGTTTTGAAAGCATTTTCTCCATGGATGTCCATCAATTTGCCCAAGAGGGAGAACTGCTCGGATATAAAGGAATTGTCAATGGCCATGCGGCAAGTTATACAGAAAATGAAGGATGATCAAAACCGGCATGCTCGGGAAGCCGCGCTGGAGCTGCCTTCAATCAAAAAGTCCCCCGGCGGAAAGCCGGAGGACTTTATTATTTTTCCCTTCTAAGTTGAAGAACTATTTCTTCTTCTTTGCAGTTTTCTTCTTGGGAGCTGACTTCTTTTTGGGAGCAGCTTTTTTCTTAGCGGCTTTCTTTGCAGTTGCCATTTTTTTAGAATTTAATTGGTTAGTAAATTAATTTACAACTGTAAAAGTAAAAACTTCTTTGGAAGATCCAAATTTTATTTTGAATTATTCCAAAAATACTTTATGCATTTGCTTTTACCTCGTTGACGCTAACAAAGGTTCTGTCAGCTTTTCCCTTCTTAAATTCAACGACGCCATCAGTCAATGCGAATAGGGTAAAATCCTTTCCCAGACCAACATTTTTTCCCGGATGGTAGACCGTTCCCCGTTGGCGAACGATGATATTTCCGGAAATAACCGGTTGACCCCCGAAGATCTTTACCCCGAGCCTTTTGCTCTGCGAGTCCCGACCGTTTTTAACACTGCCTTCACCTTTTTTGTGTGCCATGGTTGATGATTTAGGCGATCTCGCTAATCCGGATCTTGGTGTAGAGGGTACGATGGCCGTGCTTTTTGCGGTACCCCTTCCTTCTTTTCATTTTGAAGGCGATGACTTTGTCGCCCTGAACCTGGTCCAGGATCTCGGCCCTGATCACTGCTTTAACGTCGCCGCCCATCGAAAGGGATCCTTCCGAATGAGCCAGCAGAACTTCCGGGAATTCGATCCGGTCCCCTGCCTTTCCCTCTAAATGCGGTACATACAAGGTCTGATCCTTTTGGACCCGGAACTGCTGACCGGCGATTTTGACGATGGCGAACATATTGGTCGGTATTAGGCCTGCAAAGGTAAGGGGAATGGGTTAAAATCGGAAGCAGAATCGCGAAAATCTCCTGGTGGATCGGCTTAAGGTGAATTGACAGAATTAGGCTTATTCCTCTTCCACCCGTCCCGGCTTGGCTCCTTTGTTCCCTTAGTATTGGCTAGTTTCCAGGTACTCTGCCCGATTCGCTACTTTTGCACACCAGTCAATATGAAATTCAAGTCATTCTTGGCCAAACCTTTCGCTTCTTTTGTGTACCGGGGCGTGAGAAAGGAAATGGCTTCCGCCGTCAGCGACCAGGAAAACATCTTTAAGAACCTTCTCAAGACGGGATCCAAAACGATTTTCGGCGCCGACCACCGGATGTCGGAGGTAAAGACCTACGAGGAGTTCAGGCAGGCCGTACCCATCCGGGATTATGAGCAGTTCCGCAAATACATCGATTGGATCAAGGAAGGGAAGCACAACATATTGTGGCGGGGGAGGCCAATCTATTTCGCCAAGACCTCCGGCACGACCAGCGGGATCAAGTACATACCCATTACCAAGGATTCGATCGATAACCATATTCTGACTGCGCGCAATGCCTTGCTTTGTTATATTGCTGAAACAGGGAATAATAAATTATCTGACGGAAAACTGATCTTTTTGTCAGGCTCACCTGAACTCGAGCGGGTGGGGGGCATCCCCACCGGAAGACTGAGCGGCATCGTGAATCATCATGTTCCGCGCTATTTGCGAACGAATCAGCTGCCTTCCTACGAAACTAACTGCATAGACGAATGGGAGGCTAAGCTCGACCGGATCGTGGAGGAAACCATCGGCCAGGATATGACCCTGATCAGCGGGATTCCGCCCTGGGTACAAATGTATTTTGACCGGCTGATGCAGGTGACGGGAAAACCGGTGGCGGAGATCTTTCCTAATTTTTCCGTTTTGGTGCATGGCGGCGTGAACTTTGAGCCGTATAAGGCCAAATTGTTCGCCAGCATCGGCAAACCCATCGACACCATCGAAACCTTTCCCGCTTCAGAAGGATTCATCGCTTACCAGGATTCGTTGCAGGCGGAAGGGTTGCTCCTCAACAGCAACAGCGGCATTTTCTTTGAATTTGTGCCCGAGTCGGAAGTATGGAGCGAGAATCCCCGCCGGATTTCGCTTAAAGAGGTACGACTGGGCGAACGGTATGCCGTTATTATCAACAGCAACGCTGGTTTGTGGGGGTATAACCTGGGCGATACGGTCAAATTCGTCTCCGTGAATCCTTTCCGTCTCGTCGTGACCGGAAGAATCAAACACTATATCAGCGCGTTTGGAGAGCACGTGATCGGGGAGGAGGTGGAATACAGTCTCATGAAGGCCGCACGCGAAGCGGGGGTGCAAATCCGAGAATTTACGGTTGCGCCCATGATCATTGGTTCCGGCGAAGGAAAATCCTTTCACGAATGGTTTGTCGAATTTGACAACCAACCGGAGGACATGCGCTCCTTTGCCCTGAAAGTAGACGGGAACCTTCGGGAGAAAAATATTTACTACGACGACCTGATCAGCGGTAATATTCTGCAACCCTTGCAAATCCACCCTGTCAAGAAGAACGGGTTTATCGATTATATGAAGTCGCTCGGCAAGCTGGGCGGCCAAAATAAAGTTCCCCATCTGAGCAACGACCGCAGTTTTGCGGAGCCTTTGGAGAAATACGTCGAATAGTTGGCAGATCCTTCCCCGCTGATTTTTCGATTTTGCTTATTTTTACTGTTCAATTCGCATGGAAAACGGCCAACCTGGAAAACGCATTGCTATTTTCGGCTCAACAGGCTCAATCGGTAAGCAGGCCCTGCAGGCAATTGCCGACCATCCCGACCAGTTCACCGTTGAAATCCTCACGGCGCAGACCAACGACGAGTTGCTGGTTTCCCAAGCGCTGAAATTCGGACCGGGAACCGTCGTCATCGGGGATGAAAAAAAATACCTGAAAGTCAAAGAAGCGCTGGCGGATCGTCCAATCAAGGTTTTTGCCGGAGCGGAGGCCCTCGAGCAGGTGGCCAGCATGAACAGCTACGACATGATGCTTTCCGCCATCGTGGGTTTTGCTGGGCTCAAGCCGACCCTGCGGGCCATCGAATCCGGAAAGGCCATAGCGCTAGCCAACAAAGAGACCCTGGTTGTGGCGGGAGACATTATCATGCGCAAGGCAGTCCAGCACCGGGCGCCCGTCATCCCGGTCGATTCGGAGCATTCCGCCATCTTTCAATGCCTGATAGGCGAAACGGGAAATCGCATTGAAAAAGTCATCCTCACGGCTTCCGGTGGACCTTTCCTCGGGAAGAAACCCAATTTCCTGGTCAACGTGAAAAGGGACCATGCTTTGCAGCATCCGAACTGGAACATGGGCGCCAAGATCTCCATCGATTCGGCCACGCTGATGAATAAGGGGCTGGAAATGATCGAGGCCAAGTGGCTGTTCAACCTCCAGCCCGAACAGGTGCAGGTCGTGATTCATCCGCAAAGCATCATCCACAGCATGGTGCAATTCGAAGACGGTAGCATCAAGGCACAAATGGGCGTCCCGGACATGCGGTTGCCCATCCTCTACGCCCTGGCCTTCCCCCACCGGTTGTCCAACGGGATTCCCCGATATGATTTCCGAAAGCCAGACAAACTAACGTTCGAAGAACCCGACATGAAAACATTCCGCAACCTGAGTCTGGCGATCGAAGCTCTGTTTAAGAAAGGCAATCTCTCCTGCGTGCTTAATGCAGCAAACGAAATCGCCGTCTACGCATTCCTGCGCAATCGCATCGGCTTTCTGGATATGACGGATCTCATCGAAAGGACCATGCAAAGCGTTTCTTTCATTGAAAAACCATCCCTGGAAGATTATTTTGAAAGCGATGCGGAGGCGCGTAATTTTGCCGCTTCGTTAATCAAATTATGACCGAATCCATTGAAATTCCTGCCCATACGTTATGATTTAGCCAATTTGTTGGAGGGGTTGAGGACAAACGGCCATATGATCGAAATTTGAGCCCAATGACTATTTATTACCAAAAGCCCAGGGAAACCCCAAAATGATGTTAGCCGCAATTGTCTGGTCGGTGGTCGGCATCAAGGTGCTTCAGTTCATATTGTGCATTTCCATTATTGTCGGTTTGCATGAGTTGGGCCATTTCCTCACCGCGAAATGGTTCCACTGCCGGGTGGAGAAGTTCTACATCTTCATGAACCCCTGGTTTTCCCTTTGGAAAAAGAAGATCGGAGAAACGGAATATGGCATCGGATGGGTGCCTTTCGGCGGCTACGTCAAAATTGCCGGCATGGTGGACGAAAGTTTGGACCGGGAGCAAATGAAAAAACCTCCGCAGCCCTGGGAATTCCGTAGCAAGCCAGCCTGGCAGCGCCTGATCATCATGTTGGCGGGGGTGACCTTGAACCTCATCTTGGGTTTTGTCATTTACGCAATGATTTCTTTTACCTGGGGGGACGAGTACATTCCCACCAACAAACTAACGTACGGCATTGCCGTGGATTCGTTGGGGAAAAGTATTGGTTTGCGGGACGGGGACAAAATATTAGGAGTAGACGGCCAATACATAGAAGACTTTTCCCGGATTCCGCTGAAAATCATTTTGAACAATACCAAAACCATTCAGGTTGACCGTGGCGGGCAGGAGATGGATATTCCGATACCATCCAATTTTGCCGGGAAGATCATTAAATATAAGGCCATCAATTTTGTTTCGCCGCGGGTTCCCATGCGGATCGATTCGGTCATCCCCAGTTCTTATGCTGCGCAGGTCGGCATCCGGAAAGGCGACAAGGTAGTCGGCATCAATGGCCAACTGGTTTATTTCGATGACATCCGAAATTTCATCAAGAATAAAAAATCAGAAACGGTTTCACTGAGTATTCTCCGTGGCCGGGATACCGTACTGGCGCAGGCAACAATTCCTGCAAGCGGAATATTCGGGTTCTTTTTCACTCCCGATGTGGATGCGCTGGATAAACGGGTTATTCATTATTCCCTTGTGCAATCCATTCCTGCCGGTATCCAGAAAAGCTATTCTACCCTGCAGACCTATTGGCTTCAGCTCAAATTGATCTTTAGCGGCAAAGTGAATACCAACGAATCTTTGGGAGGCGTGATCACCATGGGTCGAATGTTTGCTCCTGTCTGGGATTGGGAGAGCTTCTGGAAGATCACTGCTCTTTTTTCTCTCATCCTGGCTTTGATGAATATTTTACCAATCCCTGCATTGGACGGAGGCCATGCCCTTTTTACGATTGTGGAGATGCTATCGGGCAGAAAGCCCAGCGACCGATTTATGGAATACGCTCAAATGACAGGGATGGTTTTGTTGCTCGGCTTGATGGCCTATGCCCTGGGCCTGGACATATTCCGGTTATTCAAATAATCACCAATCTTTACTGCCTATGCGAGGGCCTGATTCAAACTTTTATTTTTCAGGCAATAAGTTCCCTTCGTCTGCGAATACGACAGTAGGATTTTCAAGTAAAAAATAGGACCTTTGCCATTGGCTCAGTTGGTTCTTGCCTGAGCAAATATTTGGGGGTGTTCGGTTTTGACAGCGTAGCTCTTTGAAAGTATAAGCATGTCGTGCGTTGGGCCATTAGCACGTAAATCTGAAAGCTCAAAATTCAAATGGCAATACTCAATTTGCCATGGCCGCCTAATCAGTGATTGGGTAGTCATTAGGGCCGCGAAGGCTGGTTCGTCTGCAACCATGTCTCGTCGCCGACTCAAAGGAATGCAGGCTGCTGCAGCAGAAGGCTGTGACTGCTGATTAAGACCATTCAGCTAAGGATCCGGTTGGTTTGTCCCCTTCCTGCCGGTTCCCGACAAATAATAGTGGAATAAACATGTAGAAGGCTTTCAGGGAATATGTTTGGACAGGGGTTCGATTCCCCTCACCTCCACGAAATAGGGTGAAAATTTGCGCTAATTGCTGCAAAACAATGCGCTGAGTATTATTCGAAATGCTAATAGGTGCTAAAAAATGCACCCCTTTGGTGTACTTTCGGAGACATTTTACCCCCCCGCTAACCGGCGATCGCCGGTTTTCCCGGTTTGCAGTCTCCTGCACTACTTTGCAACCTGAATTGTCACGCCAGTCGGTGAATTTGCAATTACCCAAAAAATTGCCACCGTGCTGGAATTTCTGGACATCCGATTCCGATTTTGGTGCCGCTCCGCTCACCGGAACGCCCAAGGCCAATCTCCGATCATTTTGCGCGTCCACTACGGGGGGCAACGCCGCGACCTGTTTACGGGACTCTATTGTTTGCAAGACGACTGGGATCCCACCGGGTGTTGCGTAATCCGCAAGGTCAAAACGAGTCCCACCATCAATCGGAACCTCCAGGCGATCGCTTACGCGGCCCAAAGCGCGTTTGACGCACTCAAGTACAAAGCCGCGGGGTTCACGATCGACGACCTGGTCGCCAAGTTCAAAGGAAAAGAGGCCAAACCGGTCCTGTTGATCGATTTTTTGCAGGATAGCCTGATCCGCTTCAAAAAAAGGGTCGGGGTGGAGATCACCCGGACGACTTTCCTAAAATACCGGCGAAGTCTGCAGCACCTGCAGGAATTTCTGGAGACTGAATTCAACCTGCGCAACTATCCCCTGGCCCGGATGGACGGGAAATTTATCGAGAGATATTTCCTCTATTTACGAAAAGTGCGCAGTAACTCCCATAATTCAGCGATCAAAAGCATGCAACTCCTGAAAGCAGCCCTTGATCCGGCCATTAAATCCGGTTTGGTCCATCCCAATCCCTTCGACGGATTTAAGATGAAGCCCAAGAAACTTTTTCGAGAATTCTTGACGGTTGAAGAGGTGAACCGGCTTTGGACTGTCGATTTGAAAAGCTCCGAGCTCAGCCGGATCCGGGATATCTTCCTTTTTGCCTGCTATACGGGGCTCGCTTATTCAGATATTAAACAATTGTCCGGCCGCCACTTTTTAGCAGATATGAACCAGCGGTACTGCATCAGAAAAGCCCGGCAAAAAACGGGGGAGGAGAGCATCATCCCTTTGCTTCCGCCCGCGGTCAGGATACTGCAGAAGTACAGTCTAACGGGGGACGTCAAAGATTTCCGCTGGAGCGTCTCCAGCAATCAAAAAATGAATTTTCGATTAAAGGCGATTGCCTCCAAAGCCGGCATTGAAAAAAACCTGCACATGCATTTGGCAAGGCATACGTTTGCCACCACCATAACCCTTTCTAATGGGGTACCCATAGAAACCGTTAGCAGCATGCTCGGCCATGCTTCGATCAAGCAAACGCAACATTATGCGCGAATCGTAGCGGAAAAAATTAAGCAAGACATGCTCAAACTGGCCACTGTTTGTCCATAAAATCGACCGAAAAAAAAGGAAATCCAGATTATCTTCCAAAAAAGTGCTCTCGCGAATTTTTGCACTTTAGCGATTTTGAATTGACTATCAAATACCCGACTAAGTCCTAATCTCCACTAATTATAGAGGTAATGAGTTTTTTCCATTTCACTATCTTCCAAAAAATCGTTGGAAGTTATTTTTATTGGGAAAATGATCATCTATTCTATAGGCGATCCTAATTTTGTGAAAATATTTCGTGATGAATTCAGAAGAAGATCAGCTGCGAATGGCCCTTCAGGAGATCGAAGACCTTATAAGAAATCAAATCACTCAAGCGCACCGTCCGGCAGATGAAGTGATTATCGACGATTTCGACCTTAGGAATATCCTGAAAGTTTCAAAGCGTTCAACGGCAAGTCTACGGGAGAAGGGACTGATCACCTACTACAAGCCTTCCGGAAAGATCTTATACAAGCTTTCAGATGTCCTGGATATGCTCGACCGCCACGAGATTAAGGCCATCTATCCAATTGTAAAATTATCATAGGCTTCAAAAAGAGGAAGCTTGTTTTAGGAGCTATAGTTTCGTGAGGCAGGAGAAAATAGCATGAGAAGATATTAGCAACAGCGAGGCAGCAATGCGAATGGATGCACTTTCAATTAAATTGATCTTGATTGGCCAATGAATGATGACAATCGAATATGTTCTTACTGCGAGCAACCTCTAGAACTATGGACGCACGGGAATAGAAAATATCATCTTGTGTGCCGTTCTGCAAAAAATAGAGCCAACAACCATGCTCGATATGAACGCATCCAAAAAATGGATAATCGTGCGCTTTTTCTCGATCGGTGGTTGCAGTTCTATTTTCCTCATTCAAACGGAAAAGACTCGATCGATAAGGCCATTTTAACGAGCCGTGGATTTGATTTTGATTTCAATACAGCCATAACAATAGTGGAAAATGCCAAGATATTTTGGATTTTGGATTACGGGTATTCCGTACAAAAGGACAACAAACTAATCATATATCATGGATATAATCCGTTACGATAATTTTCAAAGAGTGAGCGATGAAGGTGGTTCCAACAACAGAGTCAGGAAATTTCTTGGAATTGGCGGTGTCATAGTGGCGATAGGGTTGATAGTGATTGGCATCTATGTTTGGGTTAAAAAGAGAAAAGAAAAAGCCGCTTTGCCGAGATCCGATTAACAGGAATAGAAAATGGAAGGATTCCCGCTTATTCCCTAAATAATGATAGCGAGATAAGATATGAATGCTCGAGTTCGAATAAAGAAAACCATTTCCCCTAGGATTCCGTAAGAATGCCAATAGACAAGCGATAATTGTAGTTTAGATTGGAAAATCTGACCTTGTATGCAAAATGTGTATTAGAGGTGGTAATGACTAAAGTACTCCCCTATTTCGATACCCTAAGGCCAGGTTGTTAGGACAATATTTGTATCAAGGAAGCAATTCATCAGGCTGCTTATTGAATGAGTTCTTGATTCTTTTCATTCGGAGTTTCTCTGGTGGAGTGCTGGATCTTGTTATTTTTGTAGCCCATATGGTTTTGAACGCCTTGGTAAAGCTCAAGACCGTCTTCAGCCGGATTGAGGTACATGTAGACGTATTGATGTGTGGTTTTCAGAATCGTACGTTCAAGATATGTTAGGTTGCCCTCCTTTCCCATCCATGAAGATTTGAATACCCTTTTGTACCAAGTACTGTATCTATAGGGAGCTGGTGTAAGAAGTTCATCGGTATCTTTAAATCAAATAGATCATATAAATCATCTGGTGCGGGAAAGCACAATGCATTTTCAGTTAGACACATCTTGTGGTTTTTTTGTTGTACTAACTTATATTTTTACATAGTGCATCAGTCTTCATTGTGCCTTGAAGCAGGTTAAGAATATGTTGAAGGACATAAGGTATAACCCCCTTGTTGCTAATTTATTTTCAATTTTTACCTTTAAATACGTTTTCTATTAGTGCCGTTGCCCATTTTATATTAGCAAGTATGTTCAAATAATCACGGACCCCGATCAAGCGCCAATTTAGACTCGCCTTGCTAATCGATTTTATACGGATCGATCTCCGTCAATTTCTCTCGTTTGTATACTTAAGTCTGAATTTCATTTTATCTTTTACCAGCGTAAGTGGAATAATGCCTAGGTTGCCCGGCGTCGGCCTATGACCTTGAGGTAACGTCAGCCAAGAAAAAGCCATTTGGGTTTTGCCTTGGATGTTAAATCCAGCTTGCCACGCCGAAGATGAAGCGTCAAACAGATCGAAACGATGCTTGGTTTTATTAATAATTCCTGCAATATGGGTGTTGCGCATTATTTTTTGATAGACTATATACTAAGAGGCGGTACTACTTCATCTACGGGGAATATACGTTTTGATTTAGTAGCTGCTTTATCGAGTAGTGTGGTAGAAGGAATAAGCAAAAAATCCTCAGCAAACAGAATTGTCCGGGAATGTATGAAGCATGATTTTCGAACTTGTTTTATGGATATGGATTCCGTCGACATTATTTATTGATGTTTTGAAAGTCATCTTCGGCTATCAGCTTTCTCAATCTTTAGGCCATTTATGAACTATTCGAGGTTTAAAGCCTTTATTGGCATCAAAAATAATCAAAAAATAGGTACGATGCTCTTTAGGGAAGAACTCCAGAGTTAATCTTCAATCAATAATTAATCCATTTCCTTTTGATTACTAAAAACTAACCAAATTTGAATAATTGAACATTTTACGGAGGGCGGCGAAATATGATACTGAAATTCTTTTCCATATCTTTAAGTGATACAATTTTGACCTAAGAAAATATGGACCGATGCTAAAAAATTATTTCAAAATAGCATACCGTTTTCTTCTTCGAAGGATAATCTTTTCACTAATAAATATATGTGGATTGACAATTGGAATAACCGCTGCAGTGTTCATTATGCTTTGGGTACAAAATGAGCTAACCTTTGACAGTTATCATCCAGGAGCCAATAGAATTTATCGTATTGCCTTTCGTGATAGTGCAGACCATAATAGCCCAGGATACATGGAGTGGACCCCTTTACTATTAGCGGACGCTTCAAAAAGAGAAATCCCAGGGATTGAAAAGACGGCCAAACTTTTTATAGCTTCCTGGGCTGTCCCTATAATCGATATCAAAGGGGAGGTTTTCAGCGAAAACAAATATGCCTTTGTAGACGGGAACTGGTTCAATATGTTTCATTATGAATTCTTAAATGGGGATGCCAACTCATTTAAACAAAAGCCTCACAGTGTAATACTTACTTCATCAAAAGCTAAGGTTTATTTCGGCAAGAAGGAAGCTTTGGGACAAAACATCATGATTGATAGCATTTATTATGAAGTTCAGGCTGTGGTTAAAGATCCACCGCCAAACTCAAGCTTTCAATTCGATATGCTACTCCCTATATCAGCTTATTTAGAGAAGCCCGGCCAAAGGGAACAGGAAGAAGCGTGGTCAAGGCCTGATTACATGACCTTTGTTCAATTGCATAATAACAACGATTCGGCCGGTATAGCAAAAAAACTAGATGAAATTCTCCGAAGGAATACCGATAATGGCAAAATAAGCACCCGCCTTTTGCCGCTAACCAGTATCCATTTTGAGACTACCTTTCCATTTTCCCCTTTCCCTCATGTAAGCAAGAAGCCAGTGTATATTTTTAGTTCCCTGGCCATATTACTTCTTCTTGTTGCATCGATTAATTATGTCAATCTAACTACCTCAAGGGCAAATATCAGGGCAAAGGAAGTAAGTATAAGGAAAATTGTAGGGGCTAGACGAATGCAACTTTTTGGACAGTTTATAGCGGAGTCTTTGTTGATCAACTTTTTGGCTTTATTGGGCACTCTAACGCTTGTTCATGTATGCCTGCCACTTTTTAATTCCCTGACTGAAGAGCAATTCGTCCTTCCTTTCTGGTCAGCAAGCCTATGGCAAATCCTCCTAGGTACCTTGTTCGCGAGCTTTCTTATGAATAGCATCTATCCCGCGATATTATTATCTTCTTTTAACCCGCTGCATGTTTTCAGGGGAATGACTATTCCTAAGATGAAGGATATCTCATTCCGCAAGACATTGGTAATTGTTCAATTTACAATTTCAATTGGGTTAATTGCAGGAACAATGGTAATTATTAAACAACTAAATTTTATTTGGCAAACTGATGCAAATTATAATCGAGCGCAGATATTTTACTTTTCATTACCTCTTAAGTCCTATCTCCAATACAGTGACAACAAAAGAAAATCGTTAATGAATACCATTAGACAAGAATTATTAATGCAAAGCAGCATTGAGGAGGTGAGTATTGCCAGTAATCCTGGGATAAATATTCAAAGATCATTTACCGGTGCTGACTGGGTAGGTCGCAATAAAGATTTCAATCCTGTCCTCGCCTCATTAAATGCAGATGAATCGTTTCAAAAATTATTTAATCTATACCTACTAGAAGGCAGATGGTTTAATCCCGGAAACCAAGAAGATAAGAAAAACTATATTTTGAACGAAACCGCTGAAAAAGAATTCAATATTAAAAGACCAGTTATTGGTCAGTGGTTTACACTGCGAGGCGATACTGGTCGCATTATAGGAGTAGTTAAGGACTTTCATTATACAAGCCTGTATAATAAAATAGGGCCCCTGGTTATCTTAATCCATGCCGAAACAAGTTTTACCTTCATCGTCAAAACAAATCCAGGTAAAATATCAGAAGCTCTTCTCGGCGCCAAGCACACATGGAATACAATTTTACCAGAATATCCTTTTAATTATACTTTTATGGATGAAGCGTTTGACAATCTATACCTTTCCGAGAAGAAAACATCAAAACTTGTCCTAATTTTCTCAGGAATCGCCATTTTTATATCAATACTTGGCCTATTTGCCCTGTCAACATTTACCGCGGAACAACGAACCAAAGAAATAGGGATTCGTAAAGTGTTAGGAGCAACAGTATCAAACATTACCTTCTTGTTATCCAGGAATTTTATAAAGCTTGTAAGTATTTCTATCCTTATTGCTACACCGATTTCCTGGCTGGCAATGAACAAATGGCTACAGGGTTTCGCTTATAGAATTAATATTGGTTGGGGAATATTTGTAGAAGTTGGAGGGGGAACTCTTCTGATTGCATTGATCACAATTAGTTTCCAGGCTATTAAAGCGGCAATTGCGAATCCAGTGAGAAGCTTAAGGTCTGAATAGGCTTTTTAGTAATTAGTTCAGCTCTCCAAGATCAGCTATTTTTCAGATGCTCAAGCCTTGACTGAAAAACAGCAAAATGATCCGATGATAAGGAGGAAAACCTCCCACTTCCAGCTACATCTTCTTGTACTGCAGAAGCCGGGACTCAAATGCACCCAAATCGGTCTGGGAAAACTTTTCTTTGCCTTTCAACGCTTCAATAGCTTTTTGCTCGGCTTCTATAGCCTTAGATCTATTACATGCACGCCAATACCACTCCGCCATTTTGTGATAATCCTTGGGAATATCAGTAGTTTCCGGGTAGAGATCAATTTCAACTTTATATGCTTCAGCGGCTAGCTCGTATATTTCCGCTGGTAGGTATAATTTGTATGAATATGACTCGATGACGCTTTTAAGAACATAATAGGGGGGATCTTCATATGTAGATGTCAACAGCAACACTTTGCCAAATTCATAGGCCTTCTGTGGGTTCGTTTGAAGTATCGAAGTAAAGGTATAAATTCCAACGCGCGGTGCGTATTTCAGGTTCGGTTCCATTCTAACCATTTCATCAATCATTAAAAGGGCTGAATCCTGTTTATGAAGATTGCCCAGCATCTCAGGATCACCCCTAAAACTTATCAATTTGTAATATGCCGAATCATCGAGATCTGCCAAGCGCTTGTCAAATATTCGTTTCTTAAATGTTTTTTTTATATCCCAAGTATGGTTCAGTATTTTGGGCAAGACTTCATCAAGTCTAGTAGGGTAGCCGATCCAGGCTACTCTTCCTTCTTGATTTACCACATAAGCGGTTGGTATGCCTTGTTGCCCCGAAGCATAGAGCCAGCCAGTCGTCATGAAATTGCTATCGTCCGCTGCTACATGATAATCCATTCGATGCCCCATGCTGTCGACAAAAGCTTTTATTTTCGCCATGGAAGTGGTTTTCTCTTCAAGGATATCAATACCTAAAATGGTGACCCTGTCTTTGTATTCATTAGCTAAAGCGGTGAGATGAGGCATTACTGCCCGACAAGGTCCACACCAAGTTGCCCAGAATTCCACTACACAAACCTTGTCTTTTTCGAATCTTTGAACCGGGGTACCTTTTATCCACCCGCGTACCCGCAAGGGCGGTGCCGGATCACCAATGTTTAAGGAAGGAGATTGGGTCTCTTGGCCTTGGGTGGTAACTGTTATAATGCATAACAGCAATAATAACTGAAAATTTGATCGCATAACTGTATTGAATGCTTTTGAATGCTTTGCTCAATTTTTCAACACTTGACTTTTCATTAATTATGTTATTATCTTTTTTGTTAATGACTTAATAATAAGTCCCTAAGAGGTGTTTGAGCAATATATTATAAGATCCGTTTTTCTTGAAGGGCCTCGCTGTCTGTTTGCCGAGTAAATATTATATCGCCAAATGGTTTAAGGTATATGATTAAGGCCTGTCCGGTTATATCTCTAGGAATTCTCATACTGCAATTATTTCTTCCCTAATAATATGTAATCGGATGATTCTCTTTTTATCATCTTCAAAATGACAATGAACAGCATCTACAACCGCCTCCCTTAATCTTTCCAAGGTATCTGACTGGATGTAAATAGACACACCCAATCCTTTGGCTGCGTATCATGCGTCAGACTTTCTTCGACCATGAAGATGACCTCTTCCATAATTTCATAAATTTTATGCAAATTTACCTTTGAGAATCGATGTTTTAAAGCGCTAATTGAATTCAAAAATAATCAAAAAAAGCGTACGATGTTTTGTATGGAAAATCTTTGGAGTTTACCTTTAACCAATATTTAATTCGTTTCCCTTTGATCACTAAAAACTATTCAACTCCTTTAGAAAAACCGTCCAGTTTATAGGGGTCCGGGACAATAGCAACTGCCAAGGCAAAAGAAAAAAGAGTTATAGAAATAGAAAAGGAAGAGATGGGGTTAGTTCAGTGGGAAGGTAGAGAACAAGTTTACGACGATTTTATTACTTATGGCTTTAATTCTAAGCCTGCTTTATTGCATTCATTGATCGTATCTGCTTATTCATTTTTTGAAAACTATTTATTTCAGGTTGCGAGATGGTTGGAATCATATCCGATTGATAAAAAAAGACTGAATGAAATGTGGGGAATAAAACATTATAGAAAATATTTCAAAAAATATCATCATTTTAAGACTGCTGAAAAAACAAATACACACTGGAAAAAAATTGAGCTTTTTGAGGAAATTAGAAACCTAATTGTCCATCACAAGAACAGATTTAATATGGACGAATCAAATCAAATGCTCATTTTGTTTCTCGAAGGATATGAAGTTCATAAACCAAGGAATTTTTATTTTAAAATATTAGATAGGAAATTTTTAGCTGATTTTGTGAAAGAACTCTTAGAATATGCAAACGAACTAGTCGCCGAAATTTATGATATGCCATAAGAGTTGACCATCTGGCGACAGGAATAGAAGATAGTTAACACAAACTTTTGTCAATTTCATGCATGGTTACTTATGTTCCAGGCACAGAACGAGAATTCTTCGAGGCAATGCCTCTCCAAATGTATAAATACAGAATTTGGTCCAATCCACATCATCAAAAACTCCTTTCTGAATTAGAGCTATTTTTCCCGGAACCCAAACTATTTAATGACCCATATGATTGCGGTTTACCTTTTAGGGCTGATCCTTCGGATTATGATCCGGTGAGAATTAAAGAAAAGCTGGAAGCTCTAGCTCCAAAGCAATTTCCTATGTTAAAGCATGACCCAAAAGCAATGGAACAGGAAGTAGCCAAACAACTTTTCCATATCCAGCAGGATCCAGATACTTATTTTCAGGAGCAATATGCCTTTGAGAAAGACCATCTAAGTTCAATGTACGGTGTTTTAAGTCTGACTCCTCATCCAGCAAATTTCTTGATGTGGTCTCATTATTCGGATGGACATAAAGGGTTCGTAATGGGATTTGACACGGAGCAATTGGTTAGGCAAAACTTTGGCACGTTCGCAAAAGTGACATATTCTGAGGAAATTCCTACTATAAGTGTTCTAAATATGGATATTCATACAATGCATAGATTGATATATACAAAGGCAAAGATTTGGGAGTATGAAGACGAGCATCGCATTACACGGATCCTAAGCCCTAATACAAAAGCAATCGCTCATCATTCTACATTTCGAACTGTCCATCTGGGAATCAATATGACTCAAGCGGACAGATTCGCTATTATAAAAATTGTACAGGAAAAGTATCCAAGCATTAATGTTTTTGAAATGACTTTGGGAAACAAAAAATTTGAATTGATTCCTTCTCGAATTTATTAATTGCTGGGTTAAAACCCAAGAGTAATGGCAGAGGTCTCACTTATTTACCTGTCAATTTGCAGAGAGTAGAAATTGTTTCGGGAGTTCCTGACAATTGATGAAGTGAACCGCCTCTGGGCTGTCGATTTGAAAAGCACCGAACTCAACCGGTTTGGGGATATTTTTCTTTTTGCCTCCTATACTAGACTCGCTTATTCCGATATTAAACAATTGTCCGGGCGCCACATTTTAGCAGATGTGGACCATCGGTACTGCATCCGAAAATCCCGACAAAAAACGGGAGAGGAGAGCATCATCCCCTTGCTTCCGCCCGCGGTTAGGATACTGCAGAAATAAAGTCTAACAGGCGACATCAAAGATTTCCGCTGGAGCGTCTCCAACAATCAAAAAATGAATTTTCGATTAAAGGGCATTGCCTCTAAAACCTGCATTGACAAAAAAACCGCACATGCACTTGGCCCGCCATTCGTTTGCCACCACCATTACGGTCTCCAATGGCGTACCGATCGAAACCGTTAGCAGCATGCTCGGACTTGCTTCAATCAAGCAAACGCAACATTATGCGTGGATCGTAGCGGAAAAGATCAAGCAAGACATGCTCAAACTGGCCACTGTTTGTCCCTAAATCCGGACATTTTTTTGGGAAAACCAATATCTTCCAAAACCACCTCTTGCGAATTTTTGCAAATTAACTGCTTCATTATGGCTATTAAATGCGCAGATTAGCCAGATTTAATGCCAGGGTGGCTTCAACTCTATTATAATTTTGTTTCTCAATATAAATAGCAGTCAGTTTTAAATCCTTTGTAATCTCCTCCTAAATTCTGCCGCACAAGATTAGAGAATTTGCTCTAATTTAAATAGTCAATTATGAAAAAGAAACGATACCCAAAGACTAAGTTTGTTTTCGTCATAAAGATTCTGGTCATTCTGATTTTCCCATTTGTATCAAGATCACAGGAATGTGAAAAGGTAAAGATCACGGATTTTCCTGCTAAGGACTTACCAAATGAATCGGATCGCGTACTACTAAGGGGAGAAGACCCTTATGTAAATTACTATGGAATCGGGGTGGAGATTGATTATGTAAAAGCTCGATTTCTTGCATTCGTTGTAAAAGAAAATAATGTTGAGGAAAAGCCTCTTGATGGATATTCCATTTTGATGATGTTGTATGCAAATGGATTTGGTGTAGAAAGAAACTTGGATCTGAGTATTAGGCTAGCATGTGCCAATGTATGGGGAGCCCCGGCTGAAAAGGAGGGGCGAATTCAACACTTGAATGACATGAAAACAGCGGAATCAAGAGGGATATTTGATATCTGTGACGATATTACTAGTGGATTTATGGATGGTATCTGTCATTCAATTCGCTCAGAATTAGCAGTTACGAAAAGAAAACAAGAAATGGACTCCATCATTAGCAAATGGACGAATCAGGAAAAGCAAGCCTACCTGGAGCTGCGAAAGGCAGCCACCATCTTTTTTGACGAGAGAGCGGCATTTGAGGTGGATTTGACTGGAACCTCGCGGTCCGCATTTCAACTGGATGAATCAGATGACCTGGAAGATCAGTTCTTAAGCGAAATCGCAAAGGCAGATAAATGCTCCATTAAAAAATATTCGGTACAAAATTTTGTTCAAGCTGATAGTAAATTAAATAGTGTTTATTCTAGGATAAAACAAAACAAAACGACCATTTATGGCTCAGTTACAAAAGATGGGGTGAGAAAAACCCAGAGGAAATGGATACAATATCGAAATGCCTGGGTACTTTTTGCAGCGGTTAAGTGTCCTTTTGAAATGGAGATATCCTGGAAAACAATGATTACAAATGAAAGAATTAAACAACTGCAGGAACTTGTAGATGCACAAAAATAGAATTCTTTAAATGCAAGTGACCCGGAAATTTGGAGAGCTTATATATAAGGAGGAAATGGAACCCCAATCCTTACGCTGAAAAATGATGTGAAAGTGCAACTCGCTCAAATGCAGGCCAGCCAAGGGTTTCAACGTGTTTGTCTCTGCAGATTTACGAGAGATAGCATGGTATCCTCTCGCCCAATTTAGAAAATGTCTCCGAAAGTACACCAGTCTGAATAGAACTAATCTTACTACAGCAAATATAGGTACATATTGCAATTTCCTGGCTGGTATACTCGAATGTTAAGAAATGGAATGTTTGCAATTTATTGACCAAAATATTTACCTGGTGTCCTTCGAGAAGGGCCCGATTAAATGATGCGGATAAATTTTGCACCATGCGGGGACCTAATAGCTTCAAATATTATAGAATCCAATGAATTTAATGCATATTTTCAAGTCAGTAGTAGATTTATTCACCTAAAACGATTGCTATGAACTCGAGAAAAATTCTTGTTGGAGGACTTGCTGGAGGTATTACCTACTTCGTCCTTGGTTACGTATTTTATGGATTGCTGCTTTCGGATTTTTTTGCAAAACACGCAGGTACAGCTACTGGAGTCAGCAAACCAATGGATGCCTTAATTTGGTGGGCCCTTATCTTGGGCAACCTCTTTGCCGGGCTCTTATTGTCTTATGTTTTTACTAAATGGGCCCGCATAAATTCGTTTGGGGCTGGCTTGGGTGCCGGTGGTATCATCGGACTCCTTGTTTCGCTTTCCTATGATCTCACGAATTATGCCACAAGTAATAGTATAAGCTTGATCGGTGGTCTGGCTGATACAGTAGTATATGCAATCATGTCAGCCATAGCTGGTGGTGTCATTGGGATAGTGATCGGGATGGGCAAAAAAGAGTAAAAGGATGGAAAGAAAAAGGGAGGCATTCGAAAAGTGTGCCTCTCTTTATTTTGCCGATTATTTCCGATAAATGAAGATGAGTGACCTATTGACCTCCTCCCTTTAAACCATACAATTCAAATCTACTCTACTCCTTTTCAAAAAACATCCAGTTTATGGGTTCCAGTACACTATTGACCGCTCTTTATAGGAGACTTTATCAACCTTAACCCTGGGTTCCTAAAAAGGAGTTTGACCCTACCTGCTCCTCCAGCAGTGCCCTCCGATTTCGACTTATCGCCTTATCAAAAGCGATTCAAATCAATTTTTGATGAGCTGTATCCAGGGAAAGATTATATATACTATATCTTTTGGGTTTACATCAAAAAACTCCTTCGGAGGAGTAAGATCGGCAGTTCTCTTGATTACCAATATGCCTATAATTCGGTAAGAGAATTCGGCGGTAATGTCCAGCTGCACAAAAATGCGGAGGACTGGCTCTTTGATTATGAAAACTGGGTGATTCGCAAAAAAAACCAGCCAAACAACCGTCTATATCGTCTTACGGTTTTTGCGATGTGTTTTCAACCAAGCGCCAGCTCTCTGCTCAACATCATCTCTGCTCAACATCATTAATAGAAACCTGTGTTATCCATTCGGAAAGCGAAAATATCAGATAGTAGCATCCAGAAACACTAAGTTGGCATTTGATGCAGGGGAACTTAAGAGGCTTTACGAATATAAGCCGACTGACCTTGAAGTTGCCTAAGGGATGTACTATTGGTGGTTTCTGTATTTTGGGAATGGCATGAACCTGAAAGATGCGGCTTTGTTAAAATATCGCAATGTCCAAGACGACTTTATCATATTCCGAAGAGCCAAGACCAACCGAACAAGCAGAGCGACTTCACTACCGATTTGTGTAAATCTTAATGAGAATATGAGAGAAATAATGGCCAAAGGAGGAAATAAAGACACTGACCCAGAGAATTTCATCTTCCCATTCTGAATAAGACCATGAACCCCCTGCAACAACACAATGAAATAAAGGCCTTTATAAGGCTGGTCAATAAAGCGCGAAAACCGCATGTGGCGGAATCGGACTTAACAAAAAATGTACAACCAAAGTATCTCGGCATTCATTTATGACACAGCAAAAACGGATTGGTGCTAGTATAGCGGAGATTGAGGAATCGGTGGGTCATACAAAACCCTCGACAACACAATATTCCTTGGACAGTTTCGAGGTAGATGTAAAGAGGGCCTTGGCCGCTAATACGTGCAAATTCAAAAGTTCCGACGCTACCCTTGCTGCTGCCCATGGGACCACCATGTGACTAACATTTGACTCAATCTATGTTATTTAGAAGGCTCCGAAATACTCCCAGAGCTTTCCTTATGCCCTTCGGCTGCCTCGTAGGGACCGGGCGTGACCTCCCGTGCTCGGCAGAATGATTAAATTAGAGACAGGTTTATCAGAAAGCCGTACGGTGGCTACCTCCGACTTAATTATTGACTACCAGGCAATTGAAACATTCTAATGGTCCTTCAATCTCCTTAAGATCTACTAGGAAGTTCCTGAAATCGGAATTTTTGAGATTTTTTTTTGATAAAATATACACATGTGTTAATTTTATATGATCATGGAAGTCACAATGCATAAATGTGAGAGTCTTGTTGGAAGCAAACTACACGATCTACGTGTACTCTGAAGACCATGCCCCCCCGCATTGTCATGTCCGGTATACGGATAACGGGATGGAAAGTCTCGTGGATCTGTATTTATTGGAAGTCATGGAGGGCCGGCCAATCACAAAAAGGATCAGGACCAATCTTCTAAGCAATCAAGAACTATTGATAAATATCTGGGAGCAACTGAACCCAACGCGTCAAGACACAAACAAAAGCAAAAAATCAACAAAAGAATGAAACGCTGGGAAAACTTAAAATACCAACGCATTTCCGGAGTGAAACTAGAGAACGACCATTACCTCGTTGAATTCGACGACGGCGAAACGGTCAGACTCCCAGTTAAATCACTCGTGCCTTCCAATGTCCAAAAGTACTACGCGGCCGATTTTACATTCAACTCCTTCGAACTAATTATCCCGGCGGTCCCTTATGACATCGAAGTCCCCTGGGATAAGATCAGAGTCAGCGCTGATATTGAATTTAGCCGCCACATGGCCTTTAAGGCCGAGGAACAGGCCAAGAAGGTAGGAGACCGCTTGCGCCAGTTGCGGGAAAGAAAAGGGATAAAAGCGAATGAGTTGGCTGACAGGTCCGGGCTTACGCCTCAAACGATTTCAAGGATTGAAAATGCAAAGACTGATGTCCCTTTCCAGACCCTGCAAAAGATCCTCACCGCCATGGGGTGTGATCTAAAAGACCTCGTCCAATATGAGGAAACGACAACGAGGACAATGTCGCAGCTTCTAAAAAGATTGGCTAAGGCCGGCGTCGACGTAAACTTGCTAAAAAGCAGGATCTGGCCTGACGCCCTTCAGAAAGCATTGTCACAGTGCGCCGGCGAATTACCCGAAATGCTTTTGAACGAGGCAATCATCTATGTCTCCAGCATATTTGGCTGGTCCTCTGAGGAAATACTAGGTAGCGAGGACCTCAGGCTGTCAAGCCGTGCAGCAGCCCTTGCGCTTTACAAAAGGCCTGGTAATTCGAACGCTAATCAGATTAAGGCATACAGCCATTATGCTTTCCGGCTCGCCCAAATCACTCTTCATGCTTCGATTTCGGAAAAGAAAATGGAATATCCCTCAGATATTGACCTATTCAAGGCCACATTACATAAAAATTATGGACCAGTTACCCTGGAGAACCTGCTTGACTACACCTGGGATCTTGGCATTTGTGTGTTACCCCTGAGCGATTCCGGAATTTTTCACGGTGCCTCCTGGAATATAGAGAACAGGCATGTTGTCGTGCTCAAGCAGAACACACAGTCCCACTCCCGATGGATATTTGATCTTCTGCATGAGCTGTATCACGTATTTGCCCACCTGACCCAACCTGATTCTGCCGTGATAGAAATTGACGAACTGACGCCCTTCTCCAACCAGGACAAGCCCGAAGAAAGAGAGGCCAATTCTTTTGCCAATCAGGTCGTGCTCAACGGAAAGGCTGAAGACCTCGCCCAAAAATGCGTCGCCGCTGCAGGGAATATAGAAAACTTAAAGAATGCAGTCGAAAAAGTCGCTAAACAAGAGAACATCAGAGTAGACTTTCTCTCCAATTATATTGCATTCCGCCTCGGCTACCAGGGCGAAAACTGGTGGCCTACAGCTCAGAAACTGCAAGTTACAGAGCCCGACCCGCTCGACATTGTCCAAAAACGCTTGCATAAACGGGTCAACCGTTTAAAACTCAATCCTATTGAAAATACACTATTATCAAATGCTTTAAATTAATTGTATGGCCTTCAAACGGGTGGTGTCGGATAAGCCGGTGAAAGATCTAACACCTTTAGATGTAACCTGCACCTCTACCAGATGCACCGATCAATTCCACTGTTTCAAGGCCAGCAACAAAGCTCTCGAAAAATACGGCAAAGCCGGTGTCTGTCGCGACTGCGGTGCAGACCCCGTCGATTGGGACAGGATAAGGCGTCAGGATCCCAAGGATACCGGTTACACAATCGACATGCTCAAAATGGAGCTGCTGCGCTATTTGTACTGGGATCGGCCTCTTAGTAGCGAAACCCGTGCTTATACCATCTATCGAGGTAAAGAAAAGATCAAAGCACGTGCCGCCAAAATTCTCCGACCAAAGATAGGTCTTATCATCGAGGCCCCTTGCCTGAAGGGCTTCTATCATCCAGGGTACCCATTCTGGCGTGAGATCCGGCTGGCCGCCTGACAGGTCGATAATAGAGGGCGGCTCATCCTGGTCGAGGTATAGATCAAGCAGCTCGTCGCAGGACAAATATTCCGAATGTGTCTTGTTGCCGCTAAGCAATTTAAAGTCGACAAAGCAGTACCAGCATCGCCAGTTACAGACGGAGTTCTGGAAGACCTGCGCGCGCATTTCACTCCCCTGCGGAATTCCCAGGACCCTTGCTGCCGGGACGATCGGCAAGGGATTCAAAGGCCACCCGGAACCGCTGTCCAACTTAAAGTGCCGCACCCTCCCAAACCCTTTACAGTTGGCTGGTTCAGTCAGATCGGTCTCCTGATCGGTATGGTGAAAGTTGGTGATCAATATTTTTCGGTTCGTAGGATCTATTGCTTTCTCCCGCAGATGAAGCGAGACCTTTTCAGTGTCGATGTAGCTCATGTTCTTATAATTTTTTGTGTTTGCCATCACCTATTTCCGGGAGGTCGGGTACTTTTTCCTCTACAAATCTCATTATCCAATTTGTACAGTATTCGATTTGGTCATCGGTGAGATCGGTC
>Ga0206988_1029_pt1 | contig 39831 bp, 36 predicted proteins | sample Alteio_BWMinCont_12_FD_153263 | JGI IMG/M metagenome (GOLD analysis project Ga0206988, IMG submission 153263) | Enriched cells from forest soil in Barre Woods Harvard Forest LTER site, Petersham, Massachusetts, United States -... | ecosystem: Environmental > Terrestrial > Soil > Temperate forest >... | reverse complement strand
TGTCATTAAATATCTCGGGTACTTTTTGAACTTCATCAAAAATGATTTTATTTGCATATATTCGCATAAACTTGTTAGGGTCATCGTTGTAAAGCGCGATGGTTCGAAAGTCGTCGAACGTGACATATTGATAATCTTTTAACTGATGCAGTAAAAGCGTGGATTTGCCCGATTGTCGAGGACCGGTAAGGCCAACAGCTGAGAAATAATTAACATATTCAGTCAATTTCCCTTCAAGGACTCGGTGATGGTAGTTCTTTATTTTATGCAATTTTGGATTCATATTCCAATAATACATAAAAATAGATCCAATGTAAAGTACACAGGATCGATAACATCACGCGTGCCTATTGATTTATAGAATAATTTAAATTATAATAAGACTAAGTCACACGACTAAGTCTATAAGGTGCCCTATGCGTACTATTAATGTTCATGAAGCAAAAACACATTTTTCGCAATTAATGGATGCCGCAATGGCTGGAGAAGAAATTATTATTGCCAGAGCTGGTACGCCTTGCGTCAAGCTTGTTCCTATTTTAACTGCACCCAGAAAGCCTGGCGCCCTAAAAGGCAAAGGTTATCTAACGGATGCGTTTTTTGAACCGTTAACGGAAGATGAGATTGGAAAATGGGAGTAAACTTTTACTTATTAGATACACATGTGCTGCTTTGGTGGTTATTTGACGATCCAAACTTATCAAAACATGCAAAGAATGCTATTACATCCTCAGATTCAAGAATATTTATTAGTAGTGTAAGTGGGTGGGAAATTTCTATTAAACATCATATTGGAAAAATGCCGCATGTAGGCTCCTTAATAAAAGAGCTTCCACTCCACGTCAGGCGGGAACGCTTTGAAATCTTGCCCATTTCATTTGAACATGCGATGGCCGCAGGTGCCTTGGATGGCAAACACAAAGATCCTTTCGACCGGATGCTGATTGCCCAGGCACGTGTGGAAAAATTAGTATTAATAAGTAATGATAAAATATTTAAAAAGTATAAAATTCCATTGCTGTGGTAATATTTAACATACATCTGTAATCAAAAAAATTTCGCTTGGGTAATGTTATAATTAACAAAGCTAATAACAATGGATATTAATTAACATGAAAAAAACCTCCTATTTTTTTATTTTATTAATTGGAATATTGTTGGTCATTGCGCCTTATATAGAAGGCTATTTGTTTAGAAATAATTATTATCAAGTTTTCGCATGGTATCAGCAGGAAATTCTAAATAGAAATAATGGAATGGAAATAAAAATTGACTCTTATGATTTAGGTTGGATGCAGTCTACTGTTAACCTATCTATCACAAGTAAAGAAAAATCTACTCCTGGTATGTATAACAGGTTACCGATGGTGTTACGTATTAAGTCTATCATTCACCACGGTCCTTTGGTTTATATTAATAATAAATGGCAATTAGGTAGTGCGGGTATAGAAACATCTTTTTATTTGCCTGACATGCTAAAAGCTATTATTCACGAAAGTGAACATGGATTTATGCAGATGAATACGTACGTTTCATTGGATGGTAATTACGCTACACAAGTTTCTTTTGATAGCATGCAATTGCCGCCCTCTTTTCCGGTTTCCAACGTCACCAAATTTAATTTTTCTGCTTCAGTCAAAAATTTAAATGTAGAAAGAACGCATCATTTTGAAAGCCCTGATGCTCTGCTAACAATATTAACCCCTACATCAAGCGCTAATATGAGTTTCAGTATGGTGACTGAATTAGGTGCCGCTTCAGGGCAGCAATTTTTGTCACTCACCTCCTTACCTAACACTAATAACGATATTGTTAACAACTTAAATGTCGAATTAAATACACATGCCGCGCAACCATTGATTGAAAAAATACTGACAAATTATCTTGTAAAAAGGATGGAGAATGTCAATCGACTTCAAGCATTACAGTCAAGTATCACGTCACAACCAGTAGAAGATCAAATTCAACACGCCAAAATGATTATAAATAGCCTATTACAACAAGGGTATATAGCGCAGCATGGAAATGAGTATATCGTTTCGCTCAGCAAAAAAGGCCAAGAAATAAACCTTAATGGCAAAGCAATGACTGAAAACGATTTTGAAGCGATATGGCTTAATATAAACCAAACCATTAATAATACGATTGCTCCTATAATACCAACCGTCGTACCGACAACATCGATGACTATGCCAGCACCTACCTCTAATACGAATGGATACAATTGTTATTGGATGGAAAATCAGTCAGGCAAGTATCAATGGGTTATATATCCAGGCCCATCCAAGTCTCAATGCTTTGCATTAGATAGCTGCAATGGCGGGTTGAAGCAATCTAATGGCGGTTGTTATAAATGGGCTTCATCGCCTAATGGAAAACCGGAACCTTGGAATCAACCTGTGAATAGTGCCGTCCAGCACTAATGGAACCACACTCCCTTGCAAATTGAATATTATATGCTATACTACAAATGTAACGTATTAATACAATTGTAGGTAATTCTATGAGTATCCCGATTCGGATCGATGAAGCAATTTACAATGATGCTAAGAAAATAGCACGAGCAGAGTGTCGCACGATTCCTCATCAAATTGAATTTTGGGCAATGATAGGAAAATGTGCTCTTGATAATCCCGATCTCCCTATCGAATTTGTAAAAGAGCTTCTAATTTCAAAACACCAAGATCGGTCTTTAGCGGAGCCTTTTAAGTTTGAGGATCACAGTGACTGATATTGCTATCAAGCAAATGCCGAGCTTCAAAAAAGCTTATAAAAAGCTTCATTCTAATGAAAAAGCTAAGGTCAATGATGCTATTCATGCCATCATTCAACATCCCAGGCTTGGACAAGAAAAAAAGGGAGATTTGGCAGGTGTCTTTGTCTACAAATTTAAAATTCATCATCAGGAATTCTTATTGGCTTATGAGTGGGATCCAAAAGAAAGGCTCTTATTAGCTTTGGGAGTGCATGAAAATTTTTACTGCAATCTAAAAAAACCAGGATGATTAGTGTAAGTTAAGAAAACAGTTTTCATATCTAGTTGATTTTTAACGATTTTAAATAGTCAGCAAATAAGCTAGCTAAAAAATTCAGCGTGTAAGGCCTGAATAACGGCATCGGCATCTTTTTCATTTACCAAAAAGCATAAATTGTGCGAGCTTGCGCCATGGCAAATAAGACGGATATTAAAATCAGCCAAACGCTTAAATACTTTACCGCTGATACCAGAGGTAATATGCAGTTGATTACCAACGAGCGCGATTAAACATAATTCATTGTCTATAGTTAATGAAATATTGCTAATCGATTTCAGCTCAGAAAGAATATCAGGCGTTAGTAAATCATTGGGTCCAGTTCCAGGATGATTGAGCGTGAGTGCCACGCTGACTTCACTGGTCGTCACAATATCCACACTCAATTGGTGCTTGGCTAAAATGGTAAAAATATTGGCTAAAAAACCATGCGTATGCAGCATTTCCAAACTGTTAATGGTAAGCAGACTTTGATGGCGTCTTAATGAAATGGCACGAATAAGTGGCGCATTATGTCTTTCATCATTTTTAGCACGAATCCACGTACCTTGTGCTTTTGAATTAATACTAGAACCGACAAAAACAGGAATATTTTTCCGAATAGCGGGCCACAACGTTGCCGGATGCAACACCTTTGCTCCAAACTGGGCTAACTCTGCCGCTTCTGTGAAGCTCATTTCATCAATGGGTGTTGCATGGGTGACAAGCCTTGGATCCACCGTGTAAATACCGGGCACATCCGTCCAAATTTGCAAGACATCTGCTCGCATTGCTTCTGCTAATATAGCAGCCGAATAATCGCTACCTCCGCGACCCAAGGTAGTCGTCAGGTTGTCTAAGGTGCTGCCTATAAAGCCTTCTGTGACGACAATAGACTTTTCACATTTAGGTAGTAACAATTCATTCACTTGTTTTTCAGTTTCGTTGATTAATACTTCTGCTTTACCAAAAGAATTATTCGTTTTTATTAACGTACGCGCATCTTGATAAGCTGCGCCTAGACCCAGCTCTTGCAGCACACACGTAAATAAGCGCGCGGATAAGCGTTCGCCATAAGAGAGTAACGCATCAGCATCTGAACGGCTATATTGATTTTTTAATGTGAGTGCGAATGACTCAATATCACTCAGCATTGTTTCTATTTCTAGTCTTAATGTTGGCAATAATTGATTCGGCGTAATATCTGCCATAATGGCGTGTATTTTAGTTTTAATTTCATTAACGAGTGGTTTAATATCTAGTTCAAGTTGATTGCTTTGTGAGAGCTTAACTAATAGATCTGTCACACCCGAGGGCGCACTCACCACTATCACGCGTACGTCCGGATGATTCATCACCACGGATACGCAACGTGCCATGGCAGCGTGCGTTGCAACGCTAGTACCACCAAACTTAGCAACCCAATATTTTTTTGTAGCAGAAGTCTTTTGCATAATCTTTACATATTAAAATTAAAAAATATGGCTAATCAAAGCATGCATTGGCCAGATAAGAATTAAAGGAAACAAAAAGAGTAGCACGATAAACCAAAAGAGCGGAGAGATTTTTTTCCAATGATAATCCTCAGGAAGAAAGACCCAATTAATATTGGACCGAGGGTTTGTGCAAAAGTAAGTCAAAGATAACACAACCCATGCCAATGCTGTTTGGTATAGAGGCGCTTTAGCGTTATATCCCCATTCGCAAAGATACCCTATCCAAACAACTGGCAAAACAAGGTGAAACAACGATAGCGCTCTTAAAAAGCGGGTATATTTGCTATTAAACATGTAATTGGAAATACCAAATAATTTTTTGTGTGTGGCTAATCTATAAAAATAGTCTGTTACCCATATTAATTCTAAGGGTAATATACCCACCACCGCCATACTGATCAGTAAAGAAGAATGCAACCAAAGCGCGGCAACAGTAAGGAATAATCCTATGTCTGACATCCAAAGAAAATTGGCAGGGCCATAATTTTTCCAATAAATGGGAATGAGCATAAACAAAAAAATTGAAAATAAAACAGCAAGAATGAACGTCATATCAGTAAACATGGTTACATCGCAACATAAGTAGATCCCATCCAGCCCCATAAAAAAACCTCAGCGATGATGAGAGACACACCCACAATAATAAGTGTAAAAAACAACACCTCGGGTTTTTTCCGAAGAATGGCATACAGACCCCATGTAACAGCCAATGCAACTAAAAAATATATAAAACTAAATAATGAAAGCGCACCCAGTTGGTTTATGTTTCCCTGCGCATTCGTGTGCAAAGGGCCAATGACATCCAAGAGAGTCACGATTGCATAAGCCAGTGACAAAATCAGTGCGATTAAAAAATTGGGTTTAGATTTCCATCTCATCATGCTTCCCTCAATTAGTGATAAACTGTCCTTTGATAATAGCGTCTTTTACCCGTGTTAAGTCAATAGGGTTTACGCCAAAATCTTTATCTAATAATACTTGAATGGCGCCTTTTAAGGTATGAACACCATATTTTAAAGCGCAAATATTTCTCTCCACACAAGAAATCCGTAACGTTATCTTATTTTCTTCTCCAAATATCTCACCATTCACCGTTGAAACAGGCACATAACTCAATTTATGCATCGCTAAAAGAAAATCTCGCAAATGCTTGCCCGTCTCAATGGTTTTGCTGCCCACCAGATTTTGCAATGCTTGCGGAATCGCCTTACCTTTTAGTAATCCCGTAAAATCAGCGTAAAGGTACATGCCGCCTACTGGCTTTTGTTTGACGATGGGAGAAAGATGGCCATTTCCAATGATATGATCAATTTCATTTAACGCTCCAGCCACCATATTAATGCGTGATTGGTAAAAATCAGCAATTTGTGCGCGTGGTTGGCTTAAATCGATGCCCGCACTCCATTGTCCTTTAAACAATTGCGTGGTGGCAAGAAAGCCTGAAATAGAATGCACCGAAACACCCGCCGTCATTTGTGATTGTGCATTAGCAAGCAGCTCCCGCAGCAGAGGGTTTTTAGTAGCAATTCCCCCTATGCGCTCACCACCCATGGACGCAAGCTTGGCGCCTGATGCGCCTGTAATTGTTCGTAATCGTGCATTGTCTGAGAGATAGGTATAAAAACTGTTATATCCAGTTTCAACAGCGCATGTCGCGCTATAAACCGAGTCATTATAAAAAATAACAGAGGGAAAGCGCTCATTAATACGATTAAGCACGGCTGCCATCTCTTTTGCTTCTTCTTTAGAAAGCGCTTTGCCGGTAGGATTATGCGGATAAGTGATAAAAATTACACGTACAGACGTTTCCCCGGCGGCGTTGCTATTTGTTAAGATCAATTGCTCTAAGTCTGCATAGCGTAAAAGCCCGTTTTCATCAAAATGATAATGGCCAACCTGACAATGGTCTGCAAAAGCTTGATTTTCGTATACCGGGTAACCGGGTTTAGAAAGAAGAATCATGCTATTTGGTATATGATTAAAAAGATGGATAATTGATTTGGTAATCAATGTAGCACCAGGAAAAAAAACCGCGTCCACACCCTGAAAGTGATCAGGCACCCCTTCGGCATCATTGAAGAAATCAGCGAGCCTGTTTTTTTCTTCTTCTGAACCTGGGTGTGGGCCATAGCCGCCCTGGCGTGTCATCACGCTATGCACCATGGCTTGTTTAGTCGCTTCAAACTGCTCAGTAGAAGGGTTACCTAAATGCAGGCGTATAACAGGCACATTTGCCTGCTTTGCAATGATATCAGCCGCTTGTCCTATTTCTCGGATAGGGTTGCCTTTTCTAAGCACAGGCTTAAACATTTGTTCAAAACGATCATCCATGACTACTTCCTTCAAGCGTTTTAACTGTTTCCAAAGCAAGCTTGATGAGTCGGTCAATGGTGACTGATTCTTCTTTTTGATTAAGCGAGGCAGATACCACCCCTAAAATAGCACCACTCAATACTCGGTAAGCAGGTCCCCTTCCTTCTTGCATCAGTTGTTGGTTATAAATTTGAGATTGAATAAAGAGCGCCGCTGTTTCCATCTCAGATGCGAGCACACCACATTGTGCCAATAACTGTAAAAAAGCCTTGTTCAGTTCGGCGTTTGGCCCTGCGGAAAATTCACGGGCATAATAAGCGCTTTTACAGTGAACGATGCCACTCTGTACATGCTTTTCGAATCCGAGCTTGGTTGCCGCTTTTAAAACAGCCGCCACCACCTCAAAAGATGCGATAGCGGGGACAGAAAGCGGAGCGTAATGAATGGTCGTTCCTTCATCCCGCACGGAACCTTCTGCATTGATCAAATCGCCCACCTTTACTGAGGGCTGCAAAGAACCCGCCGTCCCTACCCTCAAAAAGCGTTTTCCGCCTAAGTGAAAAAGTTCATGCAGAATAATTTCCATGCTGGGACAGCCCATTCCACTTGATATCGAGGCCACCTCTATCGTTTTGGCATTGTCAGACAGCGTTCCCAAATACAGATGATGTCCGCGCGTATGCTGTTTAACGACCAGGTTATCAAACGATTGCGCAATTTCCTTTGCGCGGCTGTCTGAGCCTGGTAAAAAAATATATCTACCTTTGCCATTATTACCGGCTAGTTCGTCTGCTGTTGCATTGATATGGCGGGGAATAAAGGATTTATTATTAAGCATAAGTTTTTAGCCATCCAAATTATATAAGTTCACGCCGCCTTGATTACCCGCAACAGTCAAGGGGCATGTAAACGTTGTATTAGAAAGTAATGCAAATGTTTTAGGATCTAAAAACTGACTGGTTAATACAGCCGAATTGTCTGGAAATACCCGCAAACGTACATAATTGTAAACATGGCCAAAGCGAGAACTTTCAACAAGCATAGTGATCGATGTAGCAACTCCGCTTCTTTTTTCTTGTCCAACTAGAATTTCGTACTGATTGAACTGGGTAAAGTTTAATCCGCTCATGCCTGCATTTGTGTTTCCACCCGTCGAAGATGAGGTGCAATTATTCAAATTGATAATAGCTCGCACCTCATTGCCAATTGAAAGCGCATTAAGCAAATCAGCATAACTTAATATTGCTTTATGTGGAGCCGCAAAGACTGATTGCGATAAAACAATAAAAAAACCTAATAACAAAATTAACGCTTTCTTAACGGAATGCAACATCTCCTTACCCCTTGATTTACTACAGCAATCCAGATGATACGTACGACACCCTTATGAGTCAAACACACAGCGTATTTTTTATAGGCTATAAAAATATGTTAACTATCAATAAGCTGTCAGCGCCCGCCTCTATGCACCCTCTTTTTACTATATAATGAAGATATAAATCCAATAAAAACGTCACCAACGAGGGGGCGTAACTATGTTTACCGGCCACCATGCAAATGAGCTTCATTTTGTACCTATTGTTTATGTCCCACCAAAAGTGGCAGTGACTGATTTGCTAGCAAATGGAAGATTGCTAAGTGATGAAGATATCAATGACATCAAGACACATCTTTCTACTCAGGTAAATGGGCGCTTTGATAAAAAAAAACTACAGATGCTTGGAATCAAGAACCCGAAATACGCCATTGTAAAAGACGGTAATCGGTATTATGCAATATACCGCGGGAAAGAAAAATCACTAGGTGCCGGTGGCTATGGATCAGTCAAATTAGCTCAAAATTTAATAACAGGGAAATGGAACGCAATCAAAATTATGATTGATTCAAGCTATAAAACCGGGGCAAGATCAGATAACTCAAATGCTACCAAAAAAATATTTAAGCTTGAGGTGCAAAATCTTAAAAAAGCCGGGCTGTTAATTTCTGAGTATGAAAGAGTATCTCACAAAAAAACTCAAGTACAATATGAAATGATCATGGAGCTAGCCGATGGTGTACCCATGAGTAACCTTACTTATTCACACGTCACACAACCGGTCATTTTTTATCTGGATATGGGAATTGCCGCTTTAAAAGCATTTCAACAATTGCATAATGAAAAAAAAATGCTGCATCGTGATATTAAACCATTAAACATTATTTACGATCGAATAAATAGAAACGCGACGCCTATTGATTTTGGCTTTTCTATTCCTGTCACTACGGAAGAGTTTAAGATGGAAGACACACGACGCCTAGGCACACTTGATTTTATGGCTCCAGAACTTTTAGCAAAAGGTAAAGATAGCTATACCTATGATGAATCAACAGAAGTCTACGCACTAGGAAAAACCCTCGCAGACATAATGGGCATCGGTCTATCCGTTGAACTTTTTGAACAAAGAATAAATGATCCACTTGCAAGAAACGCACTAAAAGCATTAATTTCTTCTATGACAACGACTGAACCAGACGAACGAATCACGCTTCAGCAAGCTATAGCTCAATTAGAAAACATTAGAAATAGATATTATGATAACCATTTGAATGTTTTTTCAAGAATATACAATATAGGTTACGTGGATATTGATGTCTTTTTAACCGCATCAGATTATGAGCGCAAAAAAATGATTACTGCCTTAACAGCAATGGATGAAGTGCAACTGATCTCTGAAAAAAGAATAACAAATAACATTGATGCGGAGTTAGTAAAACTCCAATTGGAGTCAGAAGGATTGGCTGTACATCCACAATTGCTAATCAATCCCGATAAAAAACCAATACGTGAACTAATTGATCTACACGCTTCTTACTTAGATCGAAAAAAAGGTGCTATTTATTTTCCATATTTTATTAATCCACCGCCACAAGTGGGGATCACGAACAACATTTACAAAGTTAAAGATATTCCATTGTACAAACAGCAAGACACCACATGGCACGACTATCGAAATTTAATGAAAAAAACCATTGATCCTGTTATTGTTCATAGTGAGCACATTGTAACGGTTGTTAAATTACTAGAAAAACAACGAGACGCATTGATCCTGCGTGACAATAATGATTATAGAATTACCCTCATTCAGTTTCAACTGAATGAAATAAAACACAGCGAACAAAAAATGACTTACGGTAATTTATTGTCAGATTTGAAATCGCTTGAAAAAGAATTAATTGAGGCACGAAAACCTAGTTTGGGAAAATTTTTAGAGAAATATTTGGGTATTTTTAAATCTGGGACCACAAAAGTTGTAAAAAATTCTAGGGATGTTATCAAAAAAGATTTGGGAATAAAAAAATAGCTTGATGAAATTATTATATGCTACAAGCTTGAGTAAACGAAATTTGGAATTTCGTTGCAATCGATTCAATTTTTTTACGGATACTCTCGTCAAATTCACCTAAATCCATTTGTTTTAATTGGGTGGCAACTAGTTCTTTACTATTCTTTGCCTCAAAATATTTCAATAGAAAAACATCACGTACGCTTTTATTCGGAAAATGGCTAGCGTTCTGTGTGATCTCTTTGTATTCTTCTAAATCGCGAAATGGAAGGCTTACTTCTTCCTGGGGTGTCGTAGCGGGTCTGAAAAGTGATAATAGATGTACTTCAAAATTCTTCATATTATCGTGATCATCTTTAGGTCCATCGAGCCCAGAATAAACAATCACAGCAAGCAGCATAGCGGCTTTGGTGTTGCCCTGTTGATAGAGCGCTCGCAAATAAGCTAGATTCTTTTTTATTTCTTCAGTGCTGTAATGTTCTCGATTGGATAACACCTTCGGACTACCATTTAAAAAAGTGCGCAGTATAGAAAATTCAGAATTTGGGAAAGACAGATTGGCAATGAAAGTATCTAAAAAGTAAAAAAGAGCCTGGTCTTGAAGCGTATCTGGCAAACCGGGCAACCATGCTAAGCTACGATCCTGAATCACTAGACGTTTAATTGTCAGGGTTTGTAAACTATCGCTAGCTAATCGATTTAATACATTAACTGCACCTAGTTTGAGTTGAAATTGAAACAGTTGTTTTATCCTATATGAATTTATAAATGAATATAAAGACGATGCAGACACCTCATCTTGATTAAATATCCACTCCCCTTTTTCATTTTTCAAATTAAAATATGATTTCTTATACAGTTTCGAGCGATCTCTTTTAGTGTAGATATCAAATTGCCGTATTTCTGAATCGTTCTTTACAACTAGATGATATGTTTTATCTTTTTCAAAAATAAGATAACAACCGTCACAATATACTTTTATCATGGCATATGCTTGACTCTCCGTGAGAATACTCCTGCTCCACTTTTGCGTATCCATACCAGATGGGAATAAATTAAAAGTGAAAAATAAATTTGGTCGATCCATTACTATATCAATTTGCGTAGACCACTCCTCTTCTTTGGGAGAGGTATCATCAGTAGGCACATAAAGGTAACGACTGCGAAGCACATTCCTACCGCGAGGACCCGAAGTGATACCATCTTTATCGACTAAGTTTTGATATTTTTGAAAAAGCCGTGCGCGTTGAATTAAATTGGGAAGTTCACGACAAACCTGATTAGCTAATTCTATTTCAATTAGCGAAGACTCCTTTAATCCATTAATAATTGAGATAAAAGTATGGCTATCAGTTTGCAGAGAGTGAGTAATAGACATTCGGTCATCTTGCGTCAATATCTCTGCAATAGTCATTTCAATGTCAGGATTTAATGCTTGCATCTTTTCCAGAAATAAAGCGGTAGCAGATCCATCAATTGTAAAACCTGCCCTTATAATGTCACTAGGCCCTATACTGATGTTAACAGTATAAGCTATTGATAATTCAGGTCTCGTAGAGAATTGCTGGCTCGCGTACACAATCATCGAAACCTCGTTATAATTATTAAGTTTCGCTATTCTATGGTCATAATTGGCACAAGTCAACGAGCTTTATAGAAGCTTTTATAGAAGGATGTCAGACCTTTATGTTTAATTTAAACTAGTCTATAATTACATATAAACTAGTTTAATTGGAGGTCTTATGCAAAGCATTGGTGCGTTTGAAGCAAAAACACATTTTTCAGAATTACTGGTTAAAGTGGGTAATGGCGAATCTATCATTATTACCAAACACGGTGAAGAGGTAGCAATGCTCGTTCCCATCGATACCTCCAAAATTAAAAAAAGTTCCGTGCAAACCAATATTGATACCATTCGCTCGCTAAGAAAAGGGGTAACACTTGGAAAAAATCTTTCTATCAACATGTTAAAAGATATGGGGCGCAAATAATGACTATTCGTTCCCATCAGTCCGAAGATTTTATTCTAGATTGCTCTATAACAATGGCTTGGTGTTTTGAGGATGAGGTAACTGACTATTCTGAAAACGTTTTTATAAGTTTGGATAAATCAAAAGCTTTTGTACCTACCATTTGGTCGCTTGAGATAGCCAACGTGATATTGTTTGCAGAGAGAAAACGACGCATAAACCGCGCCAAAGCAACAGCGTTTATTGAATCCATCCGGAGCTTGCCAATTTTTCATGATGACAATTCACAAATTGCAATGAGCACTACTTTAGAAATTGCTCGCGAAACTCATCTCACAATTTATGATGCAAACTATCTGGAATTAGCTTTAAGGTTACGTTTGCCATTAGCTACTTTAGATAAAGATTTGCGAAAAGCCGCTCAGAAAAATGATGTTAAGCTATACTTGCTTAACTAGTAAGTAGCCTGACACGCTTTTTGTGTCCGGGATGGTGCGTATAGCGAAGCCACTACCCTGGACACAAAAAGCGTGTCCAGGCTACATTTTTAAATACGAGTGTTAATGATACCGAACGGTGGAAAACTTACTGTTAAGGCAGATGTTATTTAACCGCGCAAATTTATACACACCTTCATCACTAATCAAATTATGTGAAAAATTCGCTTTTAACACAGATTGATTTTTATAAGCAAACAAGGCAATGCCTTGATCGGTAATCATGTTACCTAAAAAATTAACGTGGACAACCGTCATATTTCTTTCTGCAAAATCAGATAATCCTAGATCGCCAATATGATTAAATGATAAATCAATTTCTTTTACTTCTGGATTTTGGCGTAAGAAATGAATAATGGCTGGTATGTCTTTATCAGTCAGTGCCTGCGCCGATAAATTGAGCTTACCGCGAGATAAAAATGGGCTGAAACGATCTTGTTGAATAATAGCTTTATTTGGCATCATTTTTCTCGCTTTGGTTGAGATTGTATAGGATAGCAGAGTTAGATTAAAGTAATATTAGGTCGTTCGTTATTGTGTCGTTATTGTGTCGTTATTGTGTCGTCATTGCGCCGTCATTGCGCCGTCATTGCGCCGTCATTGCGCCGTCATTGCGCCGTCATTGCGCCGTCATTGCGCCGTCATTGCGCCGTCATTGCGAGGAGCCCGTAGGGCGACGAAGCAACCTAGCCTCGGTTTCTGGGTTGCTTCGTCGCCCTACGGGCTCCTCGCAATGACGGCGCAATGACGGCACGGCGCTACACCGACTTAATCAGCCACTTGGCCTAGGTTGGCATGAATAATAGCGCCATTAATAGCAGGCGATTTCGCACAAAAATAGATAACATCCGCAATTTCAGCCGGATCTATTAAACGTTTTCCTATCACCTTTTGCCCTAAAAAATAATCGATAGTTTTTTGATCCATGGTCTCTCTTAACATTTGCGTATCCGTTAAGCCTGGGCACACACATGCGGTGTGTATATATTTCCCATTTAAATCTTGGCAGGTGGCGCGCATGAGTCCGACGATTGCATGGCGCGAAACAACATAAGATACAGCGTTTGGTACGGCTTTTTCTGAAAGCGTTGAGCCTATATAAATAATCGAGGAACCTGCTTGCATTTGTGGAATAAAAATTTTATTTAGCATAGCAGGCGCCACGATACTGACATTTAGCGTACGTTCCAGATCATCTTGCAAAACTGATTCAATCGTATCGCGATTATAATAACCAGCATTGTGTACTAAACAAATTAAATTAGCGTCACTAACAGCTGCTATTAATGACTCTGCCTGTTGCTCAATAAGTAGCGGATTAGATAAATCAAGGTGGATATTAACTACCTGAGCTAATGAGCAAGGATGTCTGGAAATATTAACAACCTTCCATCCTTGTTTTAAATAACAAGCGATGGTGCTTTCGCCTATTCCTCGGCTTCCGCCGGTGATGACTAGATAGTTGGGCATTTATTAATTCCTGGTTTGTTATTTCACCATCATTGTGAGGAGTAGCCTGGACACGCTTTTTGTGTCCGGGATGGTGCGTATAGCGAAGCCACTACCCTGGACACAAAAAGCGTGTCCAGGCTACATTTGCTATTTCCTCTCCCACGTCGCAGAACCCGACTGACCTGGGCAAGAAAATACTTTTACTTCAATGCGTACAAGCTTATTCACATCCAACTCATGCCGATCTTGCGTTAATTGCCGCATAAACCAATTAGAAAGTTCTTCAACCGTCACATTGGTAATAGGCAATATGGTCGCATCTCGTTTCAAAAAAATAATGGTTTCTGTATTAAACTTAACGTGATAGTAATCACCCTCTTCCTTAATGGATAAATACTTGCATTCGCCCGGCAGCAAGACAGTTTCATCTATTTGCTCGCACAAGGCATAAAGCTTCGCTTTATAAAAACGGTAATCGAAGGATAAGCCTTCATCTTCAATGACGGTGGTAAATGCGCCATATAGATTATAATTATGTCCATGAAGATTTTCGCGCACGGTACTAGAAAACACCGTGAAATGTCCCGCGCAAAATTTCATGTCTTTTTTGAATAATTCGATGGTAGATAGTCGTGACATCGCTATTCACTCCCCGATGGTGAAAGGATTTCCCTCTCTCGCCATTTAGGCGCGAGAGGGAATCTTGCTTTAATGACCTTCACCCTCTTTTTCATTGTTCATATTGAACAAATCACCGAGTGTAGTTTTCAGGCCAGATTCATCTGTCTTTTTCTTCTTGCCTGTTGTTGTGGACGACCCAGCAGCAGCTTTGGTAGTTTTTGTTGCTTTAGTCGCTTTCTTCACAGGCGCTTTAGCATCTTTTGCTTTGATAGAAAGTGTAATGGCATGTGTTTTTCTATCAGTGCCCATGATTTTCGCTTCGACTGAATCACCGATTTGGAATTTAGTACGAGCATCTTCCACTTTTTCGGCCGACATATCGGATGCGCGTAACACACCGCGAATGCCTTCAGCTAATTCAACTACCGCTTGCTTTTGATCGATCTCGACTATTTTGCCAGTCACAATGGTACCTTTCTCGTTCGCTTCTAAGAATTGAGCAAGAGGATCATTGGCCAACTGCTTTAAGCCCAAGGCGATACGCTCACGTTCAACATCAATAGCAAGAATAACGGCTTCTAGCTCATCACCCTTTTGATGTTTACGCAGCATTTCTTGTGCGTCTGTTTCATTCCAAGCGATATCAGATAGGTAAATGAGACCATCAATGCCACCTTCCAATTCAAGGAAGATACCAAAGTCAGTGATGGATTTAATTTTACCTTTAACATGCTCACCCTTCTCATGGTTTTCTGCAAAAGCAGCCCATGGATTGGCGGCACATTGTTTGATACCTAATGAAATACGACGTCGGTCCGCATCAACATCTAGAACCATTACTTCAACTTCTTGGCCTAAATGAATGACTTTGTTAGGATTGACGTTTTTATTGGTCCAATCCATTTCGGATACGTGAACCAAACCTTCAATGCCGTCTTCGATTTCAACAAAGCAACCGTAATCAGTAATGTTGGTGACTTTGCCGGAAATTTTCGAAGAAATGGGATAGCGCTGACTGATATCCAGCCAAGGATCGCCGCCCAACTGTTTGAGACCTAAGGATACGCGTACGTTATCACGGTCGATTTTCAACACTTTCACTTTGATTTCATCGCCGATATTTAAAATTTCGCTAGGATGCTTAATGCGCTTCCAAGACATATCAGTGATATGCAATAGACCGTCAACACCACCTAAATCGATGAACGCGCCGTAGTCGGTTAGGTTTTTCACCACACCTTTGACTTCATGGCCTTCATTGATGTTTTCAAGCACTGCAGCACGTTCTACGTTGGTTTCAGCTTCAAGCACTGCACGACGTGATACAACGATGTTATTTCGTTTTGGATCCACTTTAATAACTTTGAATTCGAATTCTTTACCTTCAAATGCTTCTGGATCGCGGATAGGTTTCACATCCACTAATGAGCCAGGTAAGAATGCGCGTACTTTGTTAATTTCAACAGTGAAACCACCCTTCACACGGCCAACGATCACGCCGCGGATGGTTTCTTTGTTTTCGTAAGCTTCTTCTAAATGTGACCATGATTCTAAGCGTTTTGCACGTTCACGGGAGAGGCGCGTACTGCCAAAGCCATCTTCCATTACTTCAAGCGCCACTTTAACTTCGTCGCCTGCTTTGGCTTCTAGTTTGCCGCTTTCATCATAGAATTGTTCAATGGGGATATAAGATTCTGATTTTAAACCGGCATCGACAACAACATATTTACCTTCAATTCGCTCGATGGTTGCTGTGATGATTGCACCCGGTAACATGGGCGTGTCTGTTAAGCTTTGTTCAAATAATTGTTCAAATGATTCTGTCGCTTTTTGGCTCTGTTTCACTAGTAAAACCTCGATAAATTACAACTGGTTAGTTAATAAACTTACTCTGCTACCCCAACCTGTACGAATTCACATGTCGTCAGGTGTGTTGTAGCAGGAAAGGACTTTTTTCCATCATTGCCCTCAAGCGACAATAGAATTCTTTCCACTACTTGCTCAACGGTGAGATTGTCCGTGTGTATACACACAGCATCATCTGCCGGTTTGAGCGGTGCAACACTGCGTTCTTGATCTCGCTTATCCCGTAGGCGCAGCTCGTTGATAAGGTCGGCAAGATTAACACTAATGCCCTTCTCCATCAACTGCTTCAGTCTACGTTCTGCTCGTACCTCGGGGCTCGCGAGCAGGAAGAATTTATGCTCGGCATCGGGGAATACCACGGTTCCCATATCACGGCCATCGGTGACTAAGCCGGGGACTTCTCTAAAAGCACGTTGACGATCAAGTAAGGCGGTCCGTACAGCTGGCAAAGCACCCACAATCGAGGCTTCATTACCCACCTTTTCTGTGCGGATCGTGTCGGTAACATCTTCCCCTTCCAATATCACCGTTGGGAAAGCGCCTTGATGGGCTATAAATTGCACGTTCAAGTATTCAGCTAGCGCTTCAAGGGCTTTCTCGTTACTGAGCGCAACTTGATGTTTTTCTGCAGCTAAAGCCAACACTCGGTACAAGGCTCCGCTGTCCAAAAAATTCCAGCCCAAATGCTTGGCAAGTAGCTGGCTGACGGTACCCTTACCTGTGCCGCTCGCCCCATCAATGGTAATAACGGGGATAATGACAGGCTCCCTTTGCTGAGGCATTATTTTCCCTCCTCCTGAGTAGTATCTTGAGTAATAGTCACTTGGTAAGCAACGCGTTCAAGGGTAACCAACAATTCACCCTCACTGAGTTGAATTAAACGTACGCCTTGTGTGTTTCGGCCTATAACAGAGATTTCAGCAACGGGAACCCGTACTAATGTTCCCTTATTGGTAATGAGCATTACTTCATCTTCTTCTTTAACTTGAATGGCGCTCACCACATCGCCGTTACGCTCATTCACATGGATGGAAATTACGCCTTGGCCGCCACGGCCGCTGAGACGGTATTCGTCAATGGCGGTACGTTTTCCATAGCCTTTTTCAGTAGCTGTTAAAATGTCACCCTCATAAGACACGACCAAGGAAACCACTTTTTGCCCTTCTTGCAGTTTGACGCCGCGTACACCGGTGGCTTGGCGACCCATACAGCGGACTTTCGCTTCAGGGAAGCGGACGACTTTGCCGGCATTAGTAAAGAGCATAATGTCATGCTTACCGTCGGTAATATCAGCATTCACTAATTGATCGCCTTCATTTAGGCCAATTGCAATAATGCCTGAGGAACGCGGACGAGAGAAATCAACCAGGGATACTTTCTTCACTAATCCTTTTGAGGTTGCCATGACTACATATTGATTTTCTTTATATTCGCGTACAGGTAAGAATGCATTGACGCGCTCACCTTCTGCTAAAGGCAATATGTTAATAATGGGGCGGCCACGTGAGGTGCGGTTGGCTTGAGGTAGTTGATATACTTTGAGCCAATACACTTTACCGTGATTGGTAAAGCAAAGCACCGTGTCATGGGTACGCGCAGCGATTAAGAATTCTATAAAGTCTTCTTCTTTGACGGCAGTAGCGGTTTTGCCACGGCCACCACGATGTTGCGCCTGATACACACCTAAAGGCTGCGTTTTCACATAGCCTTCGTGCGATAAGGTTACAACGACTTCTTCATCGGGGATGAGATCTTCCATCAGCATTTCGCCTTCGGCACCTTCCACGATTTCTGTACGTCTTGCATCGCCGAAATCCGTTTTAATGGAGACTAAATCATCTCGTATCACTTCCATAAGACGGGTTGAATTTTGAAGTATTTCATTTAGTTCACGAATTACTATTTGTAATTCTTTGTGTTCACTAATAATTTTACCCTGCTCAAGTCCAGTTAAGCGATGTAAACGCATCTCCAGAATTGCTTGCGCTTGTTCAGGAGATAGACGATAACCATCATCAGATAAACCATAGTGTTCCACTAAATGCGTGATGCTATCCTTCACCCCTGCTCGGGTTAAAATATCAATGGTTGCAGGAGCCTCCCACACACGTTCCAACATTTGAATTTTTGCATCTGCCGCATCTTTAGCCTGCTTAATTAAAGCGATCATTGGATCGATATTTGAAAGCGCAATGGCCAACCCTTCTAAAATATGCTCCCGCTCACGTGCTTTTTGTAAATCAAAGAGAGTGCGACGTGTGACCACTTCGCGACGGTGACGGACAAATGCTTCAAGCATATCTTTAAGATTAAGTACCTTGGGTTGATCATCCGCCAAGGCAACCATGTTTACGCCAAACATGCTTTGTAGTTGAGTGTGTACAAATAAATTATTCAGGATAACGTCGGTATTTTCACCACGGCGCAGCTCTACCACCACGCGCATACCCTGCTTATCGGATTCATCACGAAGTGCTGAAATACCCTCCAGTTTTTTTTCCTTCACTAATTCAGCAATACGCTCAACTAAACGTGCTTTGTTTACCTGATAAGGCAGCTCGGTGATGATAATGCGGTCTTTGCTTGATTTTTCGTCCGATTCAATATGAGTTCTACCCCGTACGACTACGCGGCCACGGCCTGTGTGGTATGCCTCGATAATACCCGTGCGGCCTTGAATAATACCGCCGGTTGGGAAATCAGGGCCTGGGACATGCTGCATGAGCTCATTAATAGAAATGTCGTTATTTTCTATGTAGGCAAGACAAGCATTAATAATTTCAGTTAAGTTGTGCGGCGGGATGTTGGTTGCCATACCAACAGCAATACCGGATGAGCCATTCACCAGCAGATTTGGTACGCGGGTGGGCAAAACGAGCGGCATCATCTCGTTTTCATCGTAATTAGGGGTAAAATCCACCGTATCTTTTTCGATATCGTCTAGCAGGGTATGCGCGAAACGAGACATGCGGATTTCGGTATAACGCATGGCCGCGGCTGTATCGCCATCGATGGAGCCGAAGTTACCTTGACCATCTACCAGTAAATAGCGCAAAGAAAAAGGCTGCGCCATACGGACAATGGTGTCGTAAACAGCAGAATCGCCATGCGGATGGTATTTACCGATGACGTCACCAACGATACGGGCAGACTTTTTATAAGGTTTATTCCAATCATTACTGAGCTCGTGCATAGCGAACAAAACACGTCGGTGTACTGGCTTTAAGCCATCACGTACATCGGGTAATGCGCGTCCAATAATGACGCTCATGGCGTAATCGAGATAAGACTTTTTTAGCTCGCTTTCGACACTGACTTTTTGAATTTCTTTTGCGATTATATTATCCATAGTGGGCTGCATTTTATGTGAGTTTTTAACCGAGGAATTGTAACATAATCTAATGGGTTATACACGTAAATTGGAGGGGGAATTAGCTGTCTTTGGGGATGCAATTATTGCGCTCTCACACACACCCCTCATCCGCCCGTAAACGTGCCCGGGCACGCACACGGGCACGGGCACGTTTAGGGCAGATGAGGGGTGTATATGAGAGCGCAAAAGTACAATAACAGTTAGCACTTAACTCTGCGGGTTTTCTCTTAACGCTCGGCGCAATATTTTGCCGACATTCGATTTGGGTAATTCACCCACAAAGCTAATTTGTTTGGGAACTTTATAAGGCGTTAAATGCTCGCGAGTTTGTTTAATAATCATTGCTGGTGTTAAATCAGGGTCATCTTTGACAATAAAGGCTTTTACCGCTTCGCCAGTATTTTCATCTGCGACGCCAATCACCGCCACTTCCTTGACGCCAGGAATCCGCGCAATCACATTTTCAATTTCATTGGGATAGACATTAAATCCCGATACCAAAATCATGTCTTTTTTTCGTTCCAAGAGACGCACATAACCATATTGGTCAATCGATGCAATATCGCCCGTCAAAAACCATCCGTCGCGGATAAATACTTTTTCGGTTTCGATTGGATTTTGCCAATAGCCTTTCATCACTTGCGGGCCTTTTACTGCCAGCTCGCCCGCTTCACCCAATGGTACAGGCTGGTGATCGTCATCTAAAAAACAAACGTCAGTGGAAGAAACTGGCAAGCCGATGCTGCCATTATATGCTTTTAAGTTAGCAGGATTAATGGTGACGCAAGGAGATGTTTCTGTCAGGCCATATGCTTCTAATAATGGCTTACCAGTCACTTTCTGCCATTTTTCAGCAACCACACGTTGCACCGCCATGCCGCCGCCCAATGAAAGTCGTAATTGACTAAAATCCAACTTGGCAAATTGTGGATGCTTTAATAAACCATTAAATAACGTGTTCACGCCGGTAATAGTCGTAAATTTAAATCGCTTCATTTCTTTAATGATGCTGGAAAGATCGCGCGGATTCGTGATTAGAACATTTAAACCACCCAGTTTTGAGAAGAATAAGCAGTTCGCCGTTAAAGAAAAAATATGATAAAGCGGCAATGCAGTAATGAGGACTTCTTTTCCTTCCACCACTAAATCTTTAAACCATGCGCTCGCTTGCTGAATATTCGCAATAATATTTCGATGTGTCAGGATCGCGCCTTTGGATACGCCTGTTGTTCCACCGGTATATTGTAAAAAAGCGATATCTTGAGGACTAATTTCCACAGGCGTAAACGGCTTTTCATTCCCTTTTTTTAACGCCAGTTTAAAGGAAATAGCATGAGGAATATGCCAAGCAGGAATTTTTTTGTAGACATATTTCAAAACCAAATGCATCACCCAGGCTTTAATAGGCGGTAACATATCGCCTAGGTGCGTAATGATGACATGTTTTAGTGTAGGCATGCGCGGTAGCGCTCGTTGCACTGTTTGAGCGAAATTCGCTAATGAAATGATAGTGGTCGCACCGGCATTATTTATTTGGTATGCAAGTTCGTCTGCCGTATAAAGCGGATTCACATTGACAATGATTGCACCTGCGCGCATTGCGCCAAATAACGCGATGGGGTATTGCAATACATTAGGTAGCATGATGGCGACACGATCACCCTTCTCTACTTTCAGCGTGTTTTGTAAGAAAGAAGTAAAAGCTTTGCTATAGGCATCCATTTCTTTATACGTTAATGTTGAGCCTAGATTATAAAATGCGGGCTGGTTAGCATATTTGAGGCAGCTATTTTCTAATACCTCGAGAATAGATTGATAAGCATCAGGATTAATTTCTGCTGGCACGCCAGGGGGATAACTCTTTAACCAGATTTTTTCCACGCGTAAACGTTCCTTGATGTAAACGATAATTATTCGGGGCGGCCGGATTTGAACCGACGACCACTTGCCCCCCAGACAAGTGCGCTACCAGACTGCGCCACGCCCCGATTTTATGGTTAATGCCCTATTGATTTGTCATCAAGTCGGATTGCAGATTTTGCAAAACACTTTCAAGATCTGCAATCACTTTTTTTATAGCGACATTAGCTTTTACTGATTGACTTATGGGCTCTGGCGTGTTTGATAGCTGTGCGCGGGCACCTTCAATTGTAAATCCATCCTCATAAAGCAGTTTTTTAATTTGCCGAACGATTAAAACATCCTGTTGTTGATAATACCGTCTATTGCCCTGGCGCTTAATGGGTTTTAGTTGGGGAAATTCTTGCTCCCAATAGCGTAAGACATAGGCTTTTACCGCACAGAGGGTGCTGACCTCACTGATGGTAAAATAGCGTTTGTCAGGTATAGCTGGTAATTCATTTTCCAGTGACTGCTTTCGCTTATTGTTTCTGTTCACCGGAAGATCCTTGCGCTTCTTTACCTGCGAATTTTTCCACTCGTGCTTTTAATTTTTGACCGCAATGAAATGTAATCACGCGGCGCGCGGTGACTGGGACTTCTTCGCCAGTCCGAGGATTGCGTCCGGGACGCTCTCTTTTGTCATGCGGAGAAAAATTACCAAACCCAGAGAGTTTAACTTGCTGCGCGTTTATCAGTGACTCAATGATTTTTTGATAAAACAGTTCAACAATGCCTTTAGCTTCTCGGTTTGTTAATCCAATTTCATCATCCAAATACTTTGCAAGATCAGCTTTTGTCAACGTCATTGCCATATCATCAGCTCCTTAACTCAGCTCCGAATTGTCCCTTTAACGCCGTCATTACTTGTTCCATTAGTGCTGTCACTTCATCGTCTACTAGCGTACGTGTAGGGTGTTGCAAAATCAAACCTAACGCGACACTTTTGTGACCAGGTGAAATTCCCTTTCCTTGGTAGACGTCAAAAATAAAAACGTCTTTTAACCAATCACCTGCAGACATTCTTATTGTACCTTGAATTGCTTTTACTGGTATAGCCTGATTTATAATTATTGCAATATCCCGTCTGATCTCAGGGAACTTCGACACATCCTCTATAGGGTGCTTTTTAGCTTCAGGAAGCATCGATAGGTCTAATTCAAAGACAAACACCTTGGTTTGCTGGGGTAAATCGAGAGCATCTAGCACCAAAGGGTGTAATGCGCCGATCAACCCAATCTTTTGTTCCAGATAAACAATAGCTGCTGTTTGGCCAGGATGCATCGCTGGATGGGTCGCGGGTTGGAAGCTTATGTCATTAGCTGGTAGGAATTGTTTGAGGACATTGACCAAATTGCCTTTTAAGTCAAAAAAGTCGCCTTCTCGTGTTTGCATGCCCCATTGTTCGGGGAAAGCAAAGCCTGTCATTAGACCTGCTAGCTTGACGGGTTGCGTTAAGGTCTGCCCTTGCTTGATAAAGCAGGCCCCTATTTCAAAGAGACGGGCGCGATGCTGTTGGCGGCTTTTGTTATAAAGGAAGGTGCTCACTAGACCTGGCCACAAAGTCGTACGCATCACAGACATTTCTGCGGAGACGGGATTCACCAATTCTTCAATTTCAGCCTCAGGATCAAAGAGCGATTGAGTCTTCTTGTCTATAAAGCTATAAGAAATGACTTCATGGTAGCCTTGATCGCTGAGCACTAGTCGCAACAGAGCTAAATCTGGCTTTTTCTGATGGGTTTGCTGGGCTTTTAATTTTCCCGTGAGCGATTGCGTAGGAATATTGTTGTAGCCATAAACCCTGGCAATTTCTTCGATTAAATCCTCAGGTAATGATACATCTGAACGATAAGGGGGAACTTGAAAAGTCTTGCCACCCTGATGTGAAACAAATTGCAGCCTTTTTAATATGTCATCTATTTCTTTATCAGGCACCACCACGCCAAGTATACGAGCTACTTTTTCTTTAGATAATGGAACCATAACAGGTGGTGGGAGGTGTTCTTTGCTAGCTACTTCAATCACAGGGCCCGCTTCGCCTCCGGTAATATCTAAAATTAATTGTGTGGCGCGTTCAATGGCTTCGCGTTGAATGGTGGGATCCACTCCTCTTTCAAAACGATAAGCAGAATCTGAATTGAGTTGGTAATATTGACGCTGTCTTGCTATCACTGTGGGTGAAAAATAAGCGCTTTCAAGGAAGATATCGCTTGTACGTAAAGTAACACTTGAATTTAAACCGCCCATCACACCAGCAATGGCTAATGGTTTTTCTTTGTCTGCAATGATGAGGGTATTTGCATCTAACACTTTTTCACTTTCATCTAATAAAAGAATACGCTCGCCTTGTTTTGATAATCTGACTAACACTTCTTTATCGAGGGTATGAAGGTCAAACGCGTGCATGGGTTGGCCCAGTTCAAGCATGACGTAATTCGCCACATCCACAATGGGGCTGATGGAGCGTAACCCGCTACGACGTAATTTTTCTTTCATCCAGGTGGGTGTTGTTGCATCGGCTTTAACATTGCGTATCACGCGGCCTACATAGCGAGGACAACCCTTTGCAGCGTTGACAGTCACTGGCAGCGTGTCTTTGATAGATGGCTGCATCTCTTTTAATAAAACAGGGGTGAGTGGTGAGCAGGTTAAAGCGGAGACTTCTCTTGCAACACCTCGAATACTTAAGCAATCACCACGGTTGGGTGTGATGCCGATTTCAATCGCTTGATCATCTAGTTTGAGATACTGACGAATGTCTGCACCGAGTGGCGCATCCAGTGGCAGCGGCATCAAGCCATCACTTTCTTCTGCTAAACCTAATTCCACGGCGGAACAAAGCATGCCTTCTGAGACGACACCACGCAGGGTTGTTAGTTTAATTTTAGTTTTGTTTGCTAAGACCGCATCGAGCATGGCGACAGGCACTTTCATTCCTGCTTTTACATTGGCGGCACCACATACAATATTTAAATGAGGGTTAGCGCCTACATTTATTTCGCATACATGCAAACGGTCTGCTTCGGGATGTTTTGCTACTTTTAATACTTCACCCACTATAATACCTGAAAATGGCAATGCCACGGGTGTTAGCTCTTCTACTTCCAAACCTGCCATGGTCAGCTTCTCGCCTAGCGCATCGCTCGATAATGCGGGGTTCACCCATTCGCGTAACCATGATTCACTGAATCTCATTTTCGTGCCCTTTTAAAACTGCTTTAAAAAACGTAAATCATTTTCAAATAAGGATCGTAAATCAGAAATACCGTATTTTAATAATGCTAAACGGTCAACGCCCGCGCCAAATGCAAGCCCCTGAAAGCGTTCGCTATCAATGCCCGCCATTTTTAATACGTTGGGATGAACCATGCCGCAACCTAATACTTCTAACCAGCCTGACTTTTTGCAAATACGGCAACCTTTACCATTGCAACTGACGCAGGCTATATCCACTTCAGCGGAAGGTTCGGTAAAAGGAAAATAAGAAGGGCGAAAGCGTATAGCGATATCTTTAGAAAAAAAGGCATATAAAAATTCTTGTAATAAACCTTTTAGATCAGCGAATGAAACATGCTCATCAATCATTAAACATTCCATCTGATGAAACATGGGTGTATGTGTAATATCAAATTCATTTCTGTATACCCTACCCATTGCCACCATGCGCAATGGCGGCGGCATTTGTATCATAGCGCGTATTTGCACCGTAGACATGTGTGTGCGCAGCAACATGCCGTTAGCAAAATAAAAAGTGTCTTGCATGGCGCGCGCTGGATGTAATTCTGGAAAATTGAGTGCGGCAAAATTATGGTAATCATCCTCAATTTCAGGGCCATCCAATACGATAAAGCCCATTTGCGTAAAAATTTGTTGTAAGTTTTGAAAGGTTTTTGTGATGGGATGAATACTACCGACTTCTTGTGATCGGCCCGGCAAGCTGACATCGATTGCTTCTGCCGCCAATTGTTCTGCAATCAATGCGTATTTGAACTGATGGGTTCGTTCTTCAATTAATGCCTGCAGCGATTCTTTAACCGTATTGATTTTTTGTCCCGCGAGTGGACGCTCTTCAGGCGAAAGTTGCCCGAGCGTTTTGAGATAATCAGTGAGTTGGCCTTTTTTACCTAGATACTGCACGCGTATGTTATCTAGCGTTTTCAGATCTGGCGCTGATTGGATCGCCTTTGTTGCGTTTCTCAGGATATCTTCTAACGATTCCATGATTCATCCTTAGCCTAACCCTCTCCCGCTATCGCAGAAGAGGGAATATGGTTTTATGCGGCGGATGCTAAGCTTGCTTTTACCTTTTCGACAATCGCTGTAAAGGCGGCTTTGTCGTGAACGGCGATGTCTGCTAAGACTTTACGATCAACTTCGATCGCTGCTTTTTTCAAGCCATTCATGAATTCGCTGTAGCTCAAGCCGTGTAAACGGGCAGCCGCGTTGACGCGGACAATCCAGAGAGCACGAAATTCGCGTTTACGTTGACGACGGTCACGGTATGCATATTGTGCGGCTTTGATGACGGCTTGCTTCGCTACGCGATAGACGCGGCTGCGAGCACCATAATAACCTTTTGCTTTATCTAGAACCTTTTTGTGTTTCGCTCTCGCGGTAACACCACGTTTTACTCTTGCCATTTTTACTATCCTCTTTAGTAGTTAAGTAGCCAAGCACCACAACTATTTTCTTGATAGAGGGCGATTGGCGGGATTGTTGGTGATTTAAGCAAAGGGTAGCATTTGCTCTATTCTACCCAAGTCTTCATCACGAACTCTGAGACCCGCACGCAAATGACGTTTACGCTTAGTGGTTTTCTTCGTCAAAATGTGGTTGCGGTTGATACTTTTACATTTAAAACCACCGTTCGCAGTTGCTCTGAAGCGTTTGGCCGCACCACGGTTAGATTTTAACTTTGTAATTTTTGCACCTCTGTATGCTCTTGGCATTTCCTACTCCGAAATATCTCATTTGTTACAGTTAAATTAAATTCATTGACTGGGTTGCTTCATCGCCCTTCGGGCACTCGCAATGACGGTCTTTATTTTTTCTTTGGCCCTAATACCATCACAATCTGGCGACCCTCATATTTTGGGTGCTGTTCAAGCATGCCATAATCTGCCAAATCGACAATTAACCGTTGCAATGATTGCATGCCCAGTTCCGGATGCGCCATTTCACGTCCACGGAACTTGACGGTTACTTTTGCCTTATCACCGTTTTCTAAAAACTTAATGATATTACGCAACTTTACTTGGTAATCCGCTTCTTCCGTTGCTGGACGAAGCTTGATTTCCTTGATCTGGATTTGCTTTTGCTTCTTTTTGGCAGCGGCTTTACGTTTGCTTAGTTGGAATTTATATTTTCCATAATCCATCACGCGGCAAACAGGCGGTTTAGCCTCCGGTGACACTTCAACTAAATCTAATCCCGCTTCTTCGCTGATTTTTTTAGCTTCAAAGATGGATACAACACCAAGCTGCTCGCCTTCTGCATCAATTAAGCGAACCTCATTTGACCTGATCTCGTCATTTACACGAGGTTTTTTTTCTGTGCTAATCCTAACATCCTCCTAATTGGTCCGGCCGCGTTTTGCCACTTCTGTATGAATAAAATCTATACATTTGGTTATGGACATTACGCCTAAATCTGCACCTTCTTGTGTTCTCACTGAGAGGGTGCGCGATTCTACTTCTCTATCCCCTACCACTAATAGGTAAGGTACGTGTTCGATAGTATGCTCGCGGATTTTAAAGCCGATCTTCTCATTTCTCAAGTCCGATTTTGCTCTCAAGCCCTGTTTTTTTAGTTCTTGCGTCATTTCTTCGACGAAAGGAGCCTGTTTGTCAGTAATATTCATGACAACAGCTTGAACAGGTGCCAGCCACACGGGCAACTTGCCAGCATAATGCTCTAATAAAATGCCTAAAAAACGTTCAAGCGAGCCAAGGATAGCACGGTGCAACATCACTGGCACCTTTTTACTGCCATCTTCAGCAATATAATAAGCGTCTAAACGGCTGGGTTGGGCATAATCTAGTTGCAGGGTACCACATTGCCATGTGCGGCCTATGCAGTCTTTTAAGTGAAATTCTATTTTAGGTCCATAAAAAGCGCCCTCGCCTGGCTTGATTTCAAAATCTAAGCCTTCACTACGCAAGGAGTCGGCTAAGGCTTTTTCAGCCTGATCCCAGAGTGCATCGTTGCCAATGCGTTTTTCAGGGCGCGTGGCTAAACGGACAGCCACGTCGTTAAAGCCAAAGTCTTTGTAAACATCGATTAACAAACGGATAAAAGCAGATGCTTCTTCTTGTAGTTGTGCTTCGGTACAGAAAATATGGGCGTCATCCTGCACTAATTGGCGTACACGCATGAGACCATGCATGGCACCTGATAATTCATTACGGTGCAAATAACCAAATTCAGCTAAACGGATAGGTAAGTCTCTGTAACTGCGTAAGCCTTGTTTAAAAATCTGTATGTGACAAGGACAATTCATGGGCTTCAAGGCATAGTGACGGTCATCTGCTTCCACAGTAAACATTTCTTGGCTAAACATGTCCCAGTGGCCTGATTTACGCCATAAATCTAAATCGACAATTTGCGGTGTCGCCACTTCTTGATAACCCACAGCAGAAATGCGGTCGCCGATATATTTTTTAATTTGCTGATAGATGGTCCAACCATTATCGTGCCAAAACACCATGCCGGGCGCTTCTTCTTGGAAGTGAAATAAGTCCATCGTTTTTGCTAATTTACGATGATCACGTTTTTCTGCTTCTTCTAAATTTTTGAGATAATCATCTAAGGTTTTTTTATCTTTCCATGCGGTACCATAAATGCGTTGCAACATTTCATTGTTGGAATCGCCGCGCCAATAAGCGCCTGATACTTTGGTGAGCTTAAATGCTTTTAGCATGCCAGTGCTGGGTACATGCGGGCCGCGACATAAATCGGCAAAATCACCTTGTTGGTAAATGGTGAGGATTTCGTCAGCGGGTATATCTTGAATAATTTTGACTTTGTATTCTTCACCTTGATTTTTGAAAAACTGGATTGCTTCGTCTCTGCTGACGGCGCGTCGTGAGACGCTGAAGTTTTGCTCGGTTAACTCGTGCATCTTTGCTTCGATGTTGGCTAAATCATCGGTGGAAAATGGTTTAGAAAAAGCAAAATCGTAATAAAACCCATTTTCAATGACCGGGCCAATCGTGACTTGCGCTTCAGGGAAAAGGCTTTTAACAGCGTGCGCTAATAAATGCGCGGTGGAGTGACGAATGACTTCGATGCCTTCTGGATCGCGATCGGTGATGATGCGTATAGCGGCATCTTTATCGACGATGGTAAAGGTATCGACTAACTGCTCATCAATTTTTCCGGCAATAGCGGCTTTAGCAAGACCTGCGCCTATACTGGCCGCGATTTCTGCAATCGTGACTGCTTTATCAAATTGTTTTTGGCTTCCGTCTGGAAGGGTAATCACCGGCATAATTCCACTACTTTGCTAACACTACTTGATAAATTGGTAGGCACGAGTGGGATCGAACCACCGACCACCACCATGTCAAGGTGGTGCTCTACCACTGAGCTACGTGCCTCTATTTACTCATAAATTCGGGGAGTCAAGATACCTGGTTGGGGGGAAAGAAGCAAGGTGCTTGCATGAAACGACGCGTGTATATATAATGAGCAAAATTACAAATAATCTATCCTAAACGAGGTGTTGTTTATGCATTCTTTTTTTACGCTTCCACAAGATGTCATCGAGGCTCATATTTTTTCTCGCTTAGAGCCAAATGAATTACTTGATGCTGATGAGACTTGTCGTTTGTTTCATCAAATTAATCTGAGTAATGTCGGATGGAGACAGCGTATTCTAAATGAATTTGGTGAAAGCGATCATGGCAATGATTGTAGAACGATGTGGATAATGCGTCATTTTTTTAAAAAAGGTTTAGCGCACCTTACTGACATAAACAATAGACAGATAAAAAAGCTGGCGGCACATTGTTTTTCTCAGGTTCATTTATTGCTTCAGCAACTTGGTGAGATTCCGCTAAAGGATCAGCCTTCAGTCAATTACATACGCGCAATCATGCTGTTGGGTGGTTTGGGTGTGGAAAAAGATATTAATGAAGGAATAAGATTGTTAGAGGAATCAGCGAATGGGAAATATTCACCAGCAATGATGCTGCTAGCGTGTATCCGGTTAGATGGTGCTTTTATTGAACACTTTTTGCAACGCTCCGCATTTTTCTCTGCTCCAACCTTTGAATGCACTCATTTAAATAAAGCACTAAAAATAACTATAAATGAGGAAATGATTGTAGGTATCGAGAAAGGAAAGAATCGGCTATTGGAAGCGCATCGCTGTGGAAATAATGAAGCCACCGCCATTTATGCCCTTTTACAATGGCAGGGAGTGTCCGTATTAGAGATTGTCAAAAACAATGAAGGAGCAATTAATCTATTAAGCAATGCGCAAGACTCTAAATGTCTTTTCTTACTTGCAGAAATGTTACTGCATAAATTACTACAATATAAAAACTCATTGGCTGTTGAAGAAATCGTTAAAAGAATTGAAGAAATGATTTCCATTAATAAAAGAGCAGCCAGTCTTGGTAGCTCTCAGGCTGCGTTACAATTAAGTCATTTTTATATGCATGGACATGACCAGCTACCAAAAGAGTTGAAAGAAAAATTTATCGATCAAACAGAAAGTCTTAAATGGCTAAAAACACTAGCGAAAAATGGGGATGGAAAAATTTGTTTTGAATTAGGGAACCTCTACCTCAATGGTGAAACTCTTATCCTTGATAAGCGATTAAACGCAGCTATAGACGTTAATGTAGCCATTAAGTTTTTTGAGTTCGGAGCTAATTATAGCAGAGCTGATACGGATAGCATTGCATATGCTGGCCAGTGTTTGTTGCAATTAGCCTCCCTATATTCTTCCGGCCTGCATGGTATAGCACCTGACTTTAAGCGAGTAATACAATTTTATCAGCGAGGAGCGAAGATAGGAAATAGTCAATGTTTATTAGAACTTGGTTATTTGTATTTGGTTGGGCACGAAGATAAAAATATCAAGCTTGAGAAAAATGAAGAAATAGCTGATAAATATTTCCGTAAAATATTAGTGTTGGAAGATGTGTTATTAATGTCGAGGCGCCTGCAGACAGAGGCAAAAAATGTTGCCGATTTTCTATGGAAAAAAACGCAGGGCCCAGACCTATACAGATGTTATATAAAGTGGACTTTTAGGCGATTAAAACTTGGTGATGGGAGTGCGTTTGGTCACATTGTGGCTATTATGAAAGATAAAATGATCGAAGTCAGGGCTACTGTCGGTGAAGCTGCTTTCAGTGCTTTTGAAAAAAGGTTAAATGAAAGCTTTAGGATAATGGACGGTAACGACGTAGGTATAATACCGCTGTCCGAATTTGTCCACGAGGAGATATGTTGCATACCTTACAAGCAAGACGATTTTTTACTGATGCAACCAATTACACCTGAGGGGGTTGAAGGGATCGATCTAGAGCCTGTTGGACGTAGACTTCAGATGTGAATTTAACGACGACGTTAAATCTCTTTAATGAAATCAAGGTGCTGATGTTAATGATGGATCCGGCATTCTTGGTGCGTCTATTTTTAAATCTGGCACGGTGCGTATGTCTAATTCATCTAATTTGCATACATTCGTCCATTGTGGCACGCCCATTAAAAAGAAATTCTCAGGTGGTGGCTGATTAGCCGCCTCTGTTTGCTCTGTCTCATCTAATTTTATATCCTGCAATGCTTGCTGCTGTAAATCATCACTCAGCATTTTGCCTTCCATTTGGAAACCTAATTTACGCATAAATACGGGCACATCCGTTGGATTGATTGCAAATTCATAAGCGTCGCTTGTTTCGCCGTGTATGTGGGGGAGCGATGGTATAGATATCTGCCCTGCTTCGCTGAAGCTCAACATCAATTTGCTGTCATCGGTCATGACTTCTGATTTTAATGAGGTTAATAAGGTGGTCATTTCTTTTTGCGATAAATTTCCAAAACCATCACCAATCACAATTGAGGGTAGCGATTTATCAAAGCCTTTTCTGGATGAAGATAGCTGTGTATACCATTCTTCATCTGCGGGATTGCACTGAATGGAATAGACATTCGGCGCGCCTTTTGCATAATGACAGAGCGGGTGCGCTCCCATCATGCTCAATCTATTTAAAGCGAATTGCTTGGTCTCGTGCAGTTCACCGGGGAAATCTACATCGTAAATTCTCAACATGTCGGAGTGAAAACTAAGTTGTTTTTGCAAACGCAAGGCAAACGCATCGAGGCCGCCGCCAAAAATAATGACATTCACGCCTTTTACGCGCTGATGAATCAAGTGTTCTATAAGAATATAAACGGTTTGTTCTATGCATATTCGTCGCACAGCAGTGCGGACTAACTCAATGACGGATGTGGTTTTCTTTAAAATGACTTTTTCGGCTTGAAAAGCAAATAAATTACTGCCACTGCGTGCAAAGGAACCAGTGCGCATGGAAAAGCGGTTTAGGGCCAGCATAATCAATACATCTGACAGCTCGCCTGTGCTTGTATCGACTAGATGGCGCGTAGTGGGATGTCGGTATGCATCTCGTAACCTGGCAACGGATGATAGCGCAGCTGCATTATTCTTTGGGGGAGTCTTGCCGATAACTGTGGTGGTGACAATATCGTAGCTGGAATCCATTCAACAATGCTCCGTTTGATATGAGTTGGACGAGAGAGAATATAAACTATGTGGGTTGGGGAATACAAGGGGTTCTTTCTGGTATTGCGTCGTTATTGTGCCGTCATTGCGTCGTTATTGCCGTCATTGCGTCGTTATTGCCGTCATTGCGTCGTTATTGCCGTCATTGCGTCGTTATTGCCGTCATTGCGAGGAGCCCGTAGGGCGACGAAGCAACCCAGCACCGGTTTCTGGGTTGCTTCGTCGCAAAAAGCGCTCCTCGCAATGACGGCAATAACCATACAATAACCATACAATAACCATACAATAACCACGCAATAACCTCGCAATAACCTCGCAATAACCACGCAATAACCACGCAATAACGATACTACGAAATTAAATTTTGTTTCACTTGGTGTATCAGGTCGCGCAGGTGGGCGGCTTGTTCGAATTCTAGGTTGTGAGCGTGTTCGTACATTTGCGTTTCTAGTTTGGTGATTTGTGCAGTCAGCGCGTCTGGCGAAAGGGCAGCATAATCGATGGTGTCTTCTGACACTTTCGTTTTGGGGAACATGCGGCCACGTACGGTGTTTTCAGAGTAGGCGCCTTCCATTACGTCGTGAATGGCTTTGATAATGCTGCGCGGTGTAATGCCGTGCGTTTCATTATGTATTTGTTGCTTGGCGCGGCGGCGTTCTGTTTCTTGTATCGCTCGTTGCATTGAGCCTGTGATGCGATCGGCATAGAGAATGGCTTTGCCATTAAAATGACGGGCAACACGGCCTATGGTTTGAATTAAAGACGTTTCTGAACGTAAAAATCCTTCTTTGTCGGCGTCTAAAATGGCAACCAGTGATACTTCTGGCAAATCCAGACCTTCACGCAATAAGTTGATACCGACTAGCACATCAAAGGTTCCTAATCTTAAACCACGAATGATTTCTACTCGCTCTACGGTGCCAATGTCGGAGTGTAGATAACGTACACGTACATTGTGTTCCTCTAAATATTCTGTCAAATCTTCAGACATACGCTTTGTTAGCGTCGTGACTAATACACGCTCGCCTATTTGGGTGCGTTTGTGAATTTCTGATAAAAGATCGTCGACTTGTGTGCCAGCTGGGCGTACTTCCACTTCGGGATCTAATAATCCGGTCGGTCGCACTACTTGCTCGGCGATTACATCTGATTTTCCTAGTTCGTAAGCGCTGGGCGTGGCTGACACATAGATGGTTTGCGGAGCGCGAGCGCTAAATTCATCAAAACGCATGGGTCTATTATCAAGCGCTGAAGGCAAGCGAAAGCCATATTCTACTAACGTTTCTTTACGGGAGCGATCACCACGATACATACCATTCAATTGTGGGACGGTCACATGCGACTCATCAATAATGAGTAATGCATCTTTTGGGAGATAATCAAATAAGGTGGGCGGTGGCTCGCCTGGCGCGCGACCCGATAAATAACGGGAATAATTTTCAATGCCCTGGCAATAGCCTAATTCTTTCATTAATTCTAAATCATAGGTGGTGCGCTGTTCTAAGCGCTGCGCTTCTACCAATTTATTTAGTTTATATAATTCTTCAAGACGAATACGCAAATCCACTTTGATTTGATCAAGTGCTTTGACGACGGTATCGCGTGCGGTCACATAATGTGATTTAGGGTAAATGGTTAGGCGTGGTACGCGGCGTAATATTTCACCGGTGAGCGGATCAAAGTAAGATAAATTTTCTATTTCATCACCTAACAATTCGATACGTACCGCTTCACTGTCAGATTCTGCAGGATAAACATCAATGACATCGCCTCGCACTCGATACGTTGCGCGATGCAAATCAACATCATTGCGTGTGTATTGCAATTCTGCAAGTCGTCGCAAAATAAAACGCTGGTCTATTTTATCGCCGCGGTCTAGGTGGATCACCATGCTTAAATACATGCGGGGATCACCCAAGCCATAAATCGCAGAAACGGTGGCAACGATGACTGCATCTTTTCTCTCTAATAAAGCTTTAGTCGCAGAAAGACGCATTTGTTCGATGTGTTCATTAATAGCCGCATCTTTGGCAATGTAGGTGTCCGATGAGGGTACGTAGGCTTCTGGTTGGTAGTAGTCGTAGTACGAAACAAAATATTCCACGGCGCTATGAGGAAAAAACTCTTTCATTTCGCCATAAAGCTGGGCTGCCAGGGTTTTGTTCGGCGCCAAAATAAGTGTAGGGCGCTCAATGGCCTGAATAACATTGGCGATGGTGTAGGTTTTTCCAGAACCAGTCACACCCAATAGCGTTTGATTGGCGAGACCTTGTTGAATGCCATCAACAAGCTTTGCAATCGCTTGTGGTTGGTCTCCAGCCGGCTTAAAATCTGCGTGTAATTCGAATAATGGCGTTTTCATGCGGGAAGTATACTGCAAGCTTCAGCGGATTCGCTAATTTTGGTTTAAATTCTCAAAACAAATCTTTATAATCCGCCCCCTGTTCATATTCTAACGAGCAAAGAGGAGCGACCCCCGATGACAAATGATTTGGCAGATGTCTTGTCCGCACGCGTAGAGCGAATTAAACCCTCCCCTACCCTTGCCATTTCAGCCCGAGCGGATGAGTTACTCGAATCTGGCAAGCCTATTATTAACCTGAGCGTGGGCGAGCCTGATTTTGATACGCCTGACCACATCAAAGAGGCTGCGATAAAAGCAATCAGAGATGGCCGCACTAAATACACGCCTGTTGATGGTATCAAAGCTTTAAAACAAGCGATTGTTGATAAGTTTGCGCGTGAAAATCAATTAAACTATAAACTCAACCAAGTGCTCGTTTCCTGCGGCGCGAAACATAGCATTTATAATTTATTTGCAGCGGTGGTTAATCCCCATGATGAAGTGATCATTCCTGCGCCATATTGGGTGTCTTATCCAGATATGACCTTACTCGCGGACGGAACGCCCGTGATTGTGAATACGGATTTTGCTGATCGCTTCAAACTGCAATCCGCACAATTAGAAGCCGCTATTACCAAGCACACACGTATTGTGATGTTAAATAGCCCCTCTAACCCAACGGGCATTGCCTATACGCTGGATGAATTAAAAGCATTAGGTGAAGTTCTTAAACGTCATCCTCGCATTATTATCGCCAGTGATGATATCTATGAACACAATTTATGGAGCCAACCCTCTTTTTCAAATATTTTGAATGCTTGCCCTGAGCTTTATGATCGCGCTGTTATTATTAATGGCGTGTCTAAATCTTATGCGATGACAGGTTGGCGCATTGGTTACGCGGCGGGCCCTGCAAAAATCATTGCCGCCATGAAAAAAGTGCAATCGCAATGCACCTCCAATCCCACGGCTAATGCACAATATGCTGCTTTAGCTGCGCTGCAAGGAGACCAACAGTGCGTAAAAATGATGAGAGATGCTTACAAAGAACGGCATGATTTTGTTGTTGGCGAATTGCAAACGATTCCTGGCATCCGCTGCGTTCCTTCGGATGGCACTTTTTACACGTTCCCCTCTATTGAAGGTCTCTATAATAAAGTCCTCGGTGTGACAAATGATATGGAAATGGCTGAGTTTCTTTTGAACGAAGCGGATATTGCCATTGTGCCTGGTTCTGCGTTTGGTGCGCCGGGGCATATTCGGATTTGCTATACGACTAGTATGAATAATTTGGTGGAAGGGATGAAGAGGATTAAGAAGGTGGCAGGGAAATTAAGAATAATTACTTAATTATATTGACGATTGCATTGACGGATATTAGTATTCTTCTCACTTAACGCGAGATTCCCCGATAGCTCAGTTGGTAGAGCAAATGACTGTTAATCATTAGGTCACTGGTTCGAGTCCAGTTCGGGGAGTAATATAAAGCTATGCTTTTATGGCGTATGTGAACGGAGCGTCACTAAATGGACTTTCCCAACCTGCAAGAAGCGTTATCTCAAGAATCTCCCCTACAAATCGTAGGCACCATTAATGCTTATTCCGCCATGCTTGCCAAAGAAGCAGGTTTTCGCGCGATTTACTTATCCGGTGCCGGTGTTGCCAATGCCTCCTTCGGGTTGCCCGATTTAGGTATGACGAATCTAACGGATGTAGTTGAAGACGTGCATCGAATCACAGCCGCATGCAACTTACCGTTATTAGTCGACATAGACACAGGGTGGGGTAATGCGTTTGGTATTGAACGCACCATTAAAAGCCTTATCAAGGCGGGGGCTTCTGGCGCGCACATTGAAGACCAAGTCCAAGCTAAACGTTGCGGCCATCGACCCAAAAAAGAAATAGTCTCAACCAGCGAAATGTGCGATCGCATTAAAGCGGCAATTGATGCGAATCACACCACCTACTTTACCGTCATGGCACGTACCGATGGTCTCGCCATTGAAGGCTTAGAAAAAACCATAGAACGTATACGAGACTACGTGGAAGCAGGCGCGCAAATGATTTTTTTTGAGGGCGCAACGAAGCTTGCCGACTATCAAGCAGTGACTAACGCTTGTGGTGTGCCGGTACTGGCGAATATCACGGAATTTGGTGTCACACCACTTTTCACTAAACAAGAATTGCAACATGCTGGTATAAAATTAATTCTATATCCACTGAGTGCGTTCAGAGCCATGAGTGCAGCGGCTATTAATGTATATAAAACAATCCGGCAACAAGGAACACAGCAATCCTTGATATCTGCGATGCAGACACGTGAACAATTATACGATGTATTGCATTATCACGAATACGAACAAAAATTAGATGAACTTTTTGCCAAAGGAAAAACGGAATGACTGCAAAAATCGGAGGACTAGAAGGTATGGTTGTGGGTGATACGACCATTTCTACTGTAGGCAAAGAAGGGGTTGGACTAACCTATCGCGGTTATGATATTCACGATTTAGCAAAATACTCTACTTTTGAAGAAGTCGCGTATTTACTGATTTACGGCGAGCTGCCCACTCTTCCACAATTAAATGCGTATCGTGATAAATTAGTTAAGCTGCGTCGATTACCAAACGAGCTTAAACAGCTACTTGAAGCTATTCCTGGTTCTGCACATCCCATGGAAGTATTGCGTACCAGTGTTTCAATGCTAGGGACGCTCGAATCTGAATCTCTGCAATACAATGGACATCAAATTGCTGACCGTTTAATTGCTTGCACACCCACCATGCTGCTTTATTGGTATCAATTTCATCGCAATAATGTTCGTATCGAAGCTTGGAATTGTGAAGACCATACAGTTGCTGGCTATTTCCTGCATTTACTACACGGGAAAAAACCAGATGACGAACATAGACGAGCAATCGATGTATCATTAATTCTTTATGCTGAACACGAGTTTAATGCCTCCACTTTTGCAGCGCGCGTCACCGCTTCTACAGAATCCGATTTTTATTCTGCTATCGTCTCAGCCATTGGCGCTTTACGCGGTGCATTACATGGTGGCGCTAATGAAGAAGCCATGCGGCTGATTTCACAATTTAAAACGCCGGATCAGGCAGAAGCAAGCATTAAGGAACTACTAGCCAAAAAAAGTAAAATTATGGGGTTTGGCCATCGTGTATATAAAATTTCAGACCCCCGCTCTGATATTATCAAAGCCTGGTCTGAAAAATTATCAAAAGAAGCGCGGGACGGTTATTTGTTTGCCGTTTCAGAGCGTATAGAAAAAGTCATGCGGGATGAAAAGAAATTATTTCCTAATTTAGATTTTTATAGTGCCACCACTTATCATTTTTGCGGTATTCCCACTTCTTTATTTACGCCTCTTTTTGTCATAGCACGGCTGAGTGGTTGGAGTGCGCATATCTTTGAGCAACGCGCTAATAATCGTTTAATCAGACCGGATGCAGACTACACGGGTCCTGCACCTCGCGCATTCGTGCCGATTGAAGACCGAGGTTAAACAATGGCATTACATTCTGTTGATGAAAATGTGCGTCCGCATCCAGACGCTGAATTAGTTTCTATTGCAGATTATGTTTCTCACTACACCATCACCAGCGAACTTGCTTTTACCACCGCACGTTTATGTCTCATGGATGCGATTGGTTGTGCGATATTGGCATTGCAATATCCTGCTTGTACGCGACTTTTAGGGCCTATAGTCCCTGGCACCACCGTTCCGAATGGTGTGCCTATACCAGGCACCTCTTTTTTATTGGATCCTATTCTGGCGGCATTTAATATTGGCGCGATGGTACGCTGGCTTGATTTCAATGACACGTGGTTAGCTGCGGAATGGGGACACCCTTCTGACAACCTTGGCGCGATTTTATCAGTGGCAGATTTTGTTAGCCGTAAAAATATTTCCGAAGGCAAAACCCCTCTGTTAATAAACGATGTAATGTCTGCGATGATCAAAGCGCATGAAATTCAAGGTGTATTAGCCCTTGAAAATGGATTTAATCGATTAGGCTTTGATCATGTATTGTTAGTGAAAATTGCATCCACTGCTGTTGCGACCTTGTTGCTGGGCGGCACCAAAGAACACGTTATTAACGCACTCTCGCAAGCATGGCTGGATGGTGCCGCCTTACGCACTTATCGTCACGCACCAAACACAGGTTCTCGTAAATCGTGGGCTGCGGGGGATGCGACTAGTCGCGCTACACGTTTAGCATGGCTGACCATGCAGGGTGAAATGGGTTACCCCAGTGCGCTGACCGCTAAAAAATGGGGATTTTATGATGCAGTGATGAAAGGACAACCGTTAAAGATCAACCGTACCTTTGGAACGTATGTCATGGAAAATGTCTTATTTAAAATTTCATTTCCTGCGGAATTTCATGCACAAACGGCTGTTGAGTGCGCGATCAAATTACACCCTCTCATCAAAAATAAATTAGATCGCATTGAAAAAATTATGTTAACCACTCAAGAATCGGCTGTGCGTATTATTAGTAAATCTGGCCCGCTGCATAATCCTGCTGATCGTGATCACTGTTTACAATATATGGTGGCTGTTGGCTTACTGGAAGGTAATTTAACGGCTGATCATTATGAAGATGCGTTTGCGAAGAATGCGCGTATTGATCAATTGCGTGAAAAAATGGTGGTAGAAGAAGATAAGCAATATTCACATGATTATTTAGATCCAGATAAACGATCGATTGCGAATTCGATACAAATCTTTTTTAAAGATGGCACCAGCACCGAAAAAGTAGTGGTTGAATACCCGGTTGGCCATCGCAGACGGAGAGAGGAAGGGATTCCGTTGATGTATAAAAAATTTGAAGAGAATATGGCAACTCAGTTTTCTGCGAGTAGCGTGAATGATTTGTTGGCGTTGT
>Ga0206988_1028_pt1 | contig 40039 bp, 29 predicted proteins | sample Alteio_BWMinCont_12_FD_153263 | JGI IMG/M metagenome (GOLD analysis project Ga0206988, IMG submission 153263) | Enriched cells from forest soil in Barre Woods Harvard Forest LTER site, Petersham, Massachusetts, United States -... | ecosystem: Environmental > Terrestrial > Soil > Temperate forest >... | reverse complement strand
TCGGGCGTACTCGTGGAGATCCATTCAAAGATTAATTTAGAATGAGAGATAACGAAACCACTAATAAATTACGATACATCATGCCGTTTTCATGAATGCTATCAGATAAATCTCGGAAATAAAAGTGACTTATATACGCCTTATATGATAATGTTGGCTTCAATTCTTAAGAACGATTTTATCTTTCAAAATATAAGTTTTCCTGTAATGTTCAATATTATTGAAAGGTTTCCAAAGGAATGAACAAAACATCCAACGCTAAATTGCGTTCATTGAATAAGAAGATATAATTTCGATTCGAATCATTTGGCTACAGATATGAAACTAGTTGAAGAACAAATAATCCTCTCGGCGGGCGACCTCTCCCATTATGTTGCCTGCAAACACCTGACAACACTCGACCAAGCTGGTGCCAGACAGCTTTTGAACATTCCCCCCTTTGAGGGACCCATCACTCGCTGCGCTGCAGCAACGGGGGCACGAACTGGAAGAGCAATGCCTTGAGGGCTTCAAAAGACAAGCATTATCTATTTCCGAACCCACAAGTGATGATACAGATTCATCCCTGGACCGTACTTTTAATGCCATGCAATCGGGTGTCGACATCATTTACCAGGCGACGCTGAAATTGGGTGAGTGGTCCGGAAGAGCAGATTTTCTTAAAAAAGTTAATAAGCCCAGCGAACTCTGGCCATGGTCCTATGAAGTAATCGATGCAAAACTCGCTAAGCAGACACGCGTTGGTACGATCATGCAGCTTTGCCTGTATTCAGAAATGGTAGCAGCACTCCAGGGCCTGATGCCGGAATACATGCACGTGCTAACAAACGGGAATCATGACAATGAGTTCACCTACCGACTCGATGATTTTTTAGCCTATTACCGGTCCGTGAAAAAGCGTCTGGCCGAGGCCATAAGTAATTTCGCAGGACCGGCGACAACTTATCCGCTGCCCTGCCCATTTTGTACGATTTGTAACTGGTGGGTCCGTTGTGAATCACAATGGAGAGGAGATGATCATTTGTCTTTTGTAGCTGGTCTCGCAACCGGTCAATTAATGGAATTAGGCCGCCAACAGGTCAAGACCTTGGAAGCCCTCTCACGGCTCCCTATTCCACTGCCCTTCCGCCCTCAACGTGGCGCCATTGAAACTTATGAGAGACTACGGGAACAAGCAAGAGTTCAGGCAGAAGCCAGAACCTCTGGAATGCCAGTTTATGAACTGATCGAAATAGTTGAAGGGAAAGGTTTTTTCAAACTGCCCTCGCCTTCTATTGGAGATATTTTTTTCGACTTCGAAGGAGACCCCTTCGTCGGCAACACTGGAATGGAATACCTGTTCGGTTGGATACCCGCTGACGCCCCGGAGACCTATCATCGCCTATGGGCACTCAACCAATCAGAAGAGAAAAAAGCATTTGAATCCTTTGTGGATACGTTAATAAACAGGTGGGAAAAGCATCCCGACTTTCATATCTATCATTTTACGGCATATGAACCATCAGCGCTCAAGCGTTTAATGGGAAAATACGCGACACGGGAAAATGAGGTGGACCAGATGCTTCGCGCCGGCATATTTATCGATCTCCATACCATCACCCGGCAGGCCATCCGTGCAGGTATCGAGACATACTCTTTGAAGGAGCTGGAAAAATTTCACCGGTTTGAACGCAGAATTGAATTAAGAGAAGCAGCAGCGCAGCTTCGCGTTGTTGAAAGACACATTGAAGGGCAGCAACTATCTGGATTGGACGAAGAAACGGTCATCGCCGTGGAGAGATACAACAAAGAGGACTGTTTGTCTACCTTGCAATTGAGAGACTGGCTCGAAACCTTGCGCGCGGGTCTGCAAACAGGTGGGCAACTCATCGCACGACCAGCGTCGGTCGATGGTTCAGCAAGCGAAGAACTGACACAACGGCAACAAAGAATTGCGGCAATGGTGGGAAGGCTGCTGAAAGGTATATCGATCGATCGCCTACAAAGGAATGCCACCCAGCAAGCCCAATGGCTCCTCGTCAATATGCTTGACTGGTACAGGAGGGAAGAAAAAGCGACATGGTGGGAGTTTTTCCGGATAAGGGAATTGTCAGCAGCGGAAATGATGGAAGAGAAAACCGGTATTGGTGGACTCAGATTTACCGGCACCCGCACCTCCGAAAATAGGAGTGTGGTGGACGAATACAACTTCCCATCCCAAGATCATGACATTAGAGAAGATGAGGATATATATAGTGCCGGTGAAGGGTTGAAACTCGGCAATGTGACCGCGATGGACACCAACCATCACCTTGTCAAGATCAAAAAAGTACAAGCGGCCAAGGACCATCACCCTGATGCTATATTCACCTATACAAACGTCCCAAATAAAGTGAAGGAGCAAGCTATTGAAAGAATAGCTGAATGGGTCATTTCTAATGATATTGACGCAGATGGGGATTACCGTGCAGGTCGAGATCTGCTGATGAAAGGGTTACCAAGGACTTCCGGGCAGCTTAACAAATATGATGATCCACAGCAAAAAGCTATTGGATGGCTTCTCCAATTGTATCATGGCGTATTGCCAATCCAGGGACCACCAGGAGCAGGGAAAAGTCATACTGCAGCGGAAATGATTCTATCACTGGTCCAAGCTGGAAAAATGGTCGGAATAACTGCTCTCAGTCACAAAGTAGTGGCTGGATTAATGCAAAAAGTTATTAGAGCAGCAAGTGAAAAAAGTGTCCAGATAACTTGTATGAGAAAAGTGTCGGAATTATCGGATAACGCTGATCCAAACATTATTGAAGAATTAAAGAATGAGAATGTGGTTGCCGCTATCAGAGGCAGGGCAGTGAACGTAGTTGGAGGTACTGCGTGGCTCTGGGCCAGGGAAGAGCTATATGAAGCCGTTGATGTACTATTTGTTGACGAAGCCGGGCAACTATCTTTAATCGATACCCTCGCAGTTTCCCAGGCTGCCACATCTATGGTGTTGCTTGGCGACCCGCAACAATTACAGCAGCCACAGCAAGGGAGCCATCCAGAGGGAACAGAAGTGTCCGCGCTCCAGCATATTCTGGGCGAACATAAAACGATTCCTGAAGAAAAGGGTATTTTCCTTGATAAGACTTGGCGCATGCATCCTTCAATCTGCTCTTTTACTTCAGAGCTATTTTATGAAAGCAGATTAGGAGCTAAAGAAGATTTGTCAAACCAGCAACTAGACGGTGAACAAGAGTTCGAAGGTGCAGGTCTTTATTTGCGAGCAGTTCAGCATGAAGGCAACCAAAACTCCTCACAACAAGAAGCTGAATATATTTTTGATTTAATTCAACGGCTTACAAATGGTAATGTTTTTTATACAGATAAAGAAAAGGTCAGAAAAGTTTTGACATTGGATGATATAAAGGTGATCACGCCATATAACGCGCAAGTAAATCTGCTAGCATCCCAACTTCCTCCTAGTATTCAAATCGGTACTGTTGATAAATTCCAAGGACAGGAAGCACCAGTGATTATTTTTTCAATGGCAACTTCTTCGCCAAGCGATGCGCCCAGGGGCATGGAATTTCTATACAGCGCAAACCGTTTCAATGTGGCCGTATCAAGAGCACGTGCAACATTCATCCTTGTTGCCTGTCCGCGGTTATTTGAACCTGATTGTAAAAGTGTTGACCAGATGAGGCTTGCAAATGCGTTCAGCCGCTATTTGGAAGTTGCCAAATAGATCCTATGATTTTTGAGGTGTGTCCTATCTTAATCAATTATCTCATAATCATATTCTTCAAGGTCTACATGTACGTTTAAATAAAACCAATCAACGATTTTGTCAAAATTTCTTGAATAGATTTGATTGGTAATATCAACCATTATTGAATTTTTTATTTTTGGCTATTTTTAGAATTTCTCTTGGATCAAATCCCCGGGTTACTTTCAAATACAAATATTCGTCTATTAATTTTACAAGGCTTGCATGTTTTCGACCTAATAGTTGTGGCAACTTTTTCAATGCAATATTCCTGATTGAACAATTCTTTTCTAATTTAGTAAGAGCATCCTTAACCCGCAATAAGAATTGGCAATACCCCTCTCCATTTGGAGACAGGCCTTGCTCCTCATTTATATAACCATCCCAAGCGGGAAACATTCTGCTTCTAAGAAAAAATAATGTTTTAGCGGCGCCAACGGGCCCAAATCGCTTTGATCGAGATGTATGGCATTCCATAAGAGAATCAAATAAATCAGAAAAGGACAATATTCTTTTATTTGAAGTATCCACCAGGTTCATATTTTCCTTTGGCAAAAGGATTTCATTTTGGTGAAGCCATCCATTTAAAGATTGAACAGCCCTTTTATTATCATCTTTCGTAAACTGCCTGCAACCCCACTTACGCAATAGGGCTATTATATCGTTTACACTTCTTTCACCTTCACAGAAAGCTTTATACTCGCTATCATCATTGGATTCCTGCCGAAATAAATATGAAGTGATTCTAAGCTCTTCGACTGTTATGAGTATTTCATTCATAGATTTACTTTTAAAGACTATTTTTGTGTAAACCTCTAAGGTACCCCATCATTATTATCTGAAGAATATTATGCAATACGCCTGCGGTTATTTGTTGTGGATAATCAGGAGGCCTACTCTTATAAAAACCGGTTGCAAAGAGGTGATTTCACCCAAACAACGGGGGCAGCGGCTACGTCAAGGATGCCCAGATCGATTATAATCTGGACTGCTTGCAATACGATGCCAATGGAAATATTATCCTTTTAGGCCTTATCCTTAGATTTATAAATGTTTGTATAAATGTACCTAGAAAACATGGGTAACTCCCCAGCGGTTTTTGTTTCAGATAAGATACTTGACAATCTGAATCTCGAAAAATTGGACTTTTTGATAACAAATCAACCTTTGTTTGAATTTCCAAAATAGTGGGCATTAAATGAAATTTTGGTTTTGGGTTTAATTTACTTTTTTGATTTAAGATTATTTTGGTTCACACTCTCAATTATTAAAGTAAATAATCGTGATCGAGCGAATTCAACTTTTACGAAATGTGGGTCAATTTGACTCCGTAAACAGTGGTTCGCAGATTCCATTGACTAAACTCTCGCTTGTATACGCAGAAAACGGTAGGGGGAAAACAACATTGGCTGCTATTCTGCGCTCGTTAAGTTCGGGCGAAGCCAACTTTATTAATGATCGTCGTCGACTCGGAACGGCAAATACTCCTCATATTGTGTTGATTGCCGGAACAAGAACCTTCATATTTCAAAACGGTGCCTGGTCAGCAAATTGGCCGAATTTGACGGTGTTTGACGATCTTTTCGTTGCAGAGAATATCTGCTCCGGAATAGAAATCCAGTCTGACCATCGTCAAAATTTGCATGAACTTATTTTAGGGGCTCGTGGTGTTGGCTTAAATTCAACGGTTCAAGGACATGTGACCCGAATTGAAGAACACAATCAGTCCCTTCGAAACAAAGGGAATGCTATTCCTTCTACAGCTCGAGGAAATTATTCAGTTGATGATTTTTGCGCTTTGGAAGCCAGACCACATATAGACGAGCTCATTCAGGAAGGAGAACGCGGCCTTGCGGCTGCTAAAGCGTCAGCAAAAGTGAGACAAACACTGTCATTTACGGCTTTCGAATTACCTCGCTTTAATGTTGTGGAGATTAATACATTGCTTCAGCGAAGCCTTTCAGAATTGGAAACTGAGTCCGCGACTCATGTCCAATCCCACCTGATTGGTTTAGGTAGTCGAGGGGAAACTTGGGTCGAAGAAGGGGTTTCAATGATTGCTTCAGCTTCAGAGGGGAAAGATCATGAGATATGTCCGTTTTGTTCCCAAACTTTGACTGATTCAACGCTTATCCAGCATTACCGTTCATATTTTAGCGCAGCCTATACAGTTCTGAAACTAGCAATAATAGATCAGGAAAGTGTGATCATTACGACACATGGAGGTGATGCGCCAAGTTCCTTTGAGCGCGATATCAGCACGGCGTTACAGCGCAGAGAATTCTGGAAATCTTTGACTGATGTGCCTGAAATCAATGTTGATACTGCTGAAATTGCACGCTCTTGGAAATCGGCACGGGATGCTGTTCTTGATGCTATTCGACCAAAACGAGAAGCTCCTCTTGAAAAAATAAGTTTGCAGCAAGAGGCGCTATCTAAGATTGATGCCTTTCATCGTCATTGTGACATCATTGCTCAAATCTCCGGATCTTTACTTGCGGTTAATCCCAAAATCGATTTAATAAAGGAAAGTGCAGCGAATCCGAATGTAGCAGTTTTGGAATCGAATCTTGTCAAACTGAAAGCTATAAAGGCAAGATATAATCCAGCTATCGCGCCCCTTTGCCAAGCTTATATTAACGAAAAATCAGCTAAATTAGCAACAGAAAGAGCACGTGACAGTGCGCGTGCTGCCCTTGATCAATATAGGCAAACAGTATTTCCAAGATATGAAAGCACTATCAACACTTATCTCCAAAGGTTGAATGCCGGATTTCGTCTCGGTAGTGTTACTTCTGTTAACTCTCGCGGAGGACCGTCATGCACGTATAATATTATGATCAATAATACACCAGTAGCGGCGACGTCAAATGACGGAGCAACTTTTGCTAACACTCTGAGTGCAGGCGACCGGAATACATTGGCCCTTGCCTTTTTCTTTGCTTCTCTTGAACAAGACCCAAATATCCAATTGAAAACCGTTATAATTGATGACCCCTTGACTAGCCTAGATGAACATCGGTCCCTTGCTACGATTCGGGAAATACGGCGATTAATACCTCAAGTCAATCAGGTGATCGTTCTTTCGCACTCGAAGCCTTTTCTATGCGGATTGTGGCAAGGAATAGATCAAACTACAAGCTCCGCACTTAAAATCACCCGTGACGGTGCAGGCTCTACTTTGATGACCTGGGACGTAAATAGGGAAAACATCACTGAACATGATTACCGACACGCACTTTTAGCAGAATATATGGATCAAAGTAACCCTGCAATTGAAAGAGCAGTTGCTACGGCGTTGCGACCAATAATCGAGATGTTCATTCGTGTTGCATATCCGCAGAATTTTACGCCAGGGTCATTGTTAGGTCCCTTCGTCGAAAAATGCCATAGAGAACTTGGAAGCGCCAAAGAAATACTTAATCAACAGGACCTTTTTGAGATTCAAGATCTTCTTGCATATGCTAACCGATTCCACCATGATACGAACCCTGCATGGCAGACCGAAATTATTAATGATCAGGAGTTACTCAATTTCTGCCGGCGGACGCTTATATTTACTCGTAGAGGATAGTTATTCCAAAGGAAAATTATGAAGATGTGCAAATACCGAGTTTTTGTATCGTCCTGAAAAAACTTAACCTTGCGGCAGCCGGACCCAGTCTCCATTCAAGCCTTCTCTACGGGAATGCAAGTCCCGTCCGACTAAGTGAGTTCAATCTAGAAAAGGAGCTTCAGCAACTTATCGAAGCAAATATCGAAGTAATATTTAATTGCAAGTTCGTTGCCTCTCAATATTCCTCAGATAATATTCTTTCAGGAAGGATTGATACTTTGGCAATTTCAGAAGACCAAAATCCCCTAATAATTGAATATAAGAAAGTGGCATCTTCTGACTTGATAAATCAAAGTCTGCATTATTTGCATTGGTTAAGAGACCACAAAGGTGAATTTGAAATTGTCGCAAACAGAACCAATCAATGGTAAAATCCTACTTTACCGATATAAGAAAAGCAATAATTCAGGCACTTCATGAAGCAACCGAAGAAATTTTAGTGGCCGTATATTGGTTTACCAACCAACAAATATTCTCACTTCTCTGTGACAAACTTAGAGAAGGCAAAAAAGTATCTCTCATTATACACAACGATTATGTTAACAATCGTGAAGCGGGACTGAACTTTCAATCATTTATTGATTTAGGCGGGCAATTCTTTTTTTCCAACCCCGAAAAGCCTATGCATAACAAATTTTGTGTTATTGACAAAAAGACACTCATCAACGGCTCTTATAATTGGACGTATTATGCAGAAGACAGGAACAGCGAAAACATTTTGATAATTAAGGATGAAGAAGAAACAATTTCTGCTTTCCGAAATGAATTTGTCAATTTGACAAAACTCTTAAAACAGGTTCAGAAAGTTCAAAAATTGACAGCCTTTGAGATGGATGAGTTTAACGAACTTAGTTCAAGAGAGTACTTAGCAAACGATATTATATATCAAGCAAAAGCGACAGATAGACCTGAAATAGTTGAAACCGCTTTTAGATTATCACCGAATAATATTAAAGCTCAAAAAGCTGCGATGAAACTTGATTTGACAAAAAAGCAAAAATTAATATGTTCAATTGGGGCTGGAATAAAAGACAATAAGTATTTAATTGGCATTGAGAAAGGAACAGTTTTGCCTGTGACAATTAGCAGGGTTTTAGTAACTATCGAGGATAATCAAACTTCATGTGTTAGCACTTTATACTATGGCGACAATCAGGTGGCAAGCTTAAATAAACAAATGCCAAATCAAAGCACCAATAAACAGCTTGGTGGAGTAGTTGTTAGTGGGCTTCCGCCTAAACCACAAGGAGAAGCTCAAATGAAAATAATATTTTCCATTGACATAAATGGACAGCTGAGAGTTAAGTTTTATTCACTTGACAACGGCAAAAGTGATTATTTTACTTTTGACGTAGCCAGGTTACTTACGGAAGTAAACAGAGAAACAATCAACAGTTAGAAGAAGTATAACAAACGCAAACATTGCTTGGCGTTGTCTGTTAGGTTATGGCTGACATTGCTAATTTAAACTAACTGGAATCTCAGAACTTAAATATGGAACAATTTCTCACAGGCGACATTTGGAAAGAGGTAAACAAACTATTGGTCCAACGGGAAAACAAAATTGCTTGTATCGCATATGTAACTTCAGACACTCTGCGACTATTCAAAGGTGATACTTTAATTTGCGATGCTTCAGACTATCAAATAAAATTTGGTGCAACATCAGCAAAAGTTATTGATACATATTTCAAAAAAGGTGTTACAATTCTATCTTATCAAAACCTACATTCAAAATTACTTTTAACAAAATCATTCTTAATAATTGGTTCATCAAACTTATCTAATAAAAGTGCTGACATTTTAGTTGAATCAGCTATTGTATCAGATAATGACACTTTGCTTTCTCAGGTAAAATCATTTATCCACAACCTTATGATTGCAAAGGAGACAGTGACAATGACAAGAAAACTTCTTGACAGGCTACTAAGAATTAAGGTTGTTAAACGAAAATTTAATCCGAGTACAAAATCTAAAATACGAAAGAAAACATTTGGAGTTAGTTATTGGTATGTCCCATTAGAAGAACTATCAGACAAAAGTTACGAGAAAGTAAAAGATAAAATTGAAGCTGCAAAAAAGAAGGTTATAGAACAAACAGAATTTACAGAAGAAGACATTGACAGTATTTATTTTAGAAATAGGACTCGGTTTTCTTCTCTTGCAAAAGAAGGCGACCAAGTAATGATGAATTTGCGCAACAAAAACAAAACTAGACGTTATGTTTTTCCTTTTGCAACAATACTTCTGATCAACAAAGGAAATCAGGATACAATTTATATTTATGACGACGCGAAAAACGGAGAAGAATTTGCTCTAACAAATTTTCTCTCATTGATAAAAGATTTGGAATTGGAAAAATCACTTGATAAGCCTCGAACAAAAGAGTTATCTGTTAGGGACGCGATGAAACTTAAATCTCTTTGGAAATAGACGCTAGTGGGATACCCTACCAAAATATACTCATGAAACATGAATCCAAGCTGCAAACAATACATTTATGACAAAATATGGTTGAATAGAAATCGTATCAAAGGATCATAGTGCAATGACTGCTAATCACCATCATATTTCTAAATCTTTGGATTTGCAATCGAAGCACTTTTACAGATTTTGCAGAAAATGTTACCCTATTTTACGTTCTTACCTTTTGCATATTTGCCGAATCCACATACTTGCACAGAACACGATTTAGAGAAATCTTTGTGATGATTCCTGGTCTTATATTCCTGCAACCCTGATTTAGTATTGAAATTTCATGGAATCTCGTATCAGTAAGATCCTGCATCGAAACTATCAACTGAATTCCGTGGAAAGCCTAATTGTGAAATAATTTCGCTTGAAAATGAGCAACCAATACTTCCTAATAGCCAAGGACTCAGTAATCTTGGCATAATTCAAGATTAATTCAGAATTAATCCTCATTCCAAACATGGCGGTAACCCTCTTTTCATTTATCATTTTGCTAGCATCCTTTGAATTCATTCATTTCCGACTTAAGTCCGAATTAATCCGAAAATTTATGAACCTAACCAAAATCGTCGATAGGCTCTCCATATGGAAATCATGCTTATATAAACTAAATACGGATTTGTTTCGAATAAATACCCCATCGTTATGGAAGGCGTAGTTTCGGAGACATGGGCATTCCATAGAACACCATATCTGCATTCCCATGAAAACCTATGAATATCCTATGCACTCTTAAGAACCTGACAGCAATTGATTTGTGTCCATACAAAATGCAAGGCTTTCCATAGAATTCCATAAGGGGTTCGGGTGTGGCCTCCTCCAACTCAGGCGGGTCTATAATGAACACAATATAGGCATCGTAAGATGAATGTCCAAGGATAGTCTGCTGGGAAAGTGCTGGGTGCAAAATCAAAGGTTCAAACGAAATACCAAAACCGTGCGTGACAAATCTCCGGTGGAAGCTGGAGGCATTCATGTGCCCGTATTTGCTGTACAACTTGCTCTTTTGGGTTTTAGAACTTTTACTCGTGTCTCCGAAAATACACCAGCTTTAAAAAGAGCTAAATATTATAGCCCAAGATAAAAAAAATAGAGAGTATATTTTTCTTTTAATTTTTCGACATGAGCTTTAAATTGTAATAAGAACAATTTGATCAGACAAAAGAAAAATAGTAGTCAACAGTTAGCCTTACAAAGACCAATTTGTCGAAGGATAAAAATTAATGGATTCAACAGGCAATACACTTCTGCCACTTAATTCGCTGGTCAATTTTTGGTAGAAAGTCCGTTATGATGCAAATCAATCGGAAGAAATCCACAAACCTTGAAAACGGAAATAATGCTGGTATGGCCAGATAGTATCACTTCCGAACGGTTACTGTTCGGAATCGTACAGTGAATATATATTTATATTTAGAAAGAACTGATAATCCATTTTTTATATCTTGGCATTATTCTATATTAATAAAAATATAGTCTATTAATCTCAATAATTTAAGAAGAAACGCAAGACAAAAATCACCGGTCCTGGAAGATTCTACCGCATCGAAGATGTAGAAACCATCGCTTTTGACAAGTTATCCATTCAAGAGTTATTGACTTGCTTGAATGAGTACGGAACTACAATAATAATGGTAACACACCCTAAGCATGATGCCAGAGCAGCGTATAATAGAAATTGGCGTACGTAAAGTATTGGGCGCAGCAGTATTTAGTTTCTGGAGATTATTATCAAAAGATTTTGCGTTACTGGTAATAATTTCTTTGCTTATTGCAACGCCAACAGCTTTTTACATTATGCATAAATGCCTGCAGAATTACACTTACCGTTCTAATAAAGCATGGTGGATATTTGCAGGGACCGGGGTAGGTGCTTTGGCTATCACTTTGCTAACAGTAAGTTGCCAGAGCATGAAAGCAGCATTGGCAAATCCAATTAAGAGTTTGAAGAATAAGGGTTGACATGAAGAATGAGCTATTAAAGATCGCTTGTAGATGCTATGAGTTTGATGATGACAGTCCCATCGCAGGCGGTACGCAGGTGCAGACTTCAAAGCAGCTTGTGCGGTTATATTGTAAATGGCGTGGACAGCGACATGCGAAAAAATTGCAGCAAAAGCGGACAGATGGTGTATTACCTCCAAACATACTCGCATATCTAAGTAGTTATAAATGGACTATCATCAACTTTTTACATTTTTGGCATGAGTTTTAAATAATCATAGAGCAAATAGATTTTTATGATTAGAAATTACATTAAAATAGCCTGGCGAAACCTCATTAAGAATAAGGTTTCTTCTTTAATAAACGTTAGCGGTCTTGCATTAGGTATGAGCGTGGCTACGCTTATAGGTCTTTGGATATATGATGAATTATCCTTTGATAAGTACCATCAGAATTATGACCGTATTGCTCTTGTAATACAAAATGTAACTAATAATGGTAATAAGCGGACTTTGTTTCAGGTTCCCTTTCCATTAGGTGATGAACTTCGCAAAAGTTATGGCAGCGACTTCAAACATATAGTAATGTCTTCAGGCAGCGAAACGCATATCCTGACATTTAACGATAAAAAACTTTCAAAATCGGGTTATTATATGGAACCGGAGGCGCTGGAAATGCTTAACATCAAAATGCTGACTGGCAGCAACAAGGACGGATTAACAGACCCCTCCTCAATTTTGCTCTCCCAATCTGTGGCAAAAGCTTTTTTTGGAGATGCCGACCCGATGGGTAAGATCATAAAAATTGATAATAAACTGAATGTAAAAGTGACAGGAGTTTATCTGGATCTGCCATATAATTCTTCCTTTGCCGACCTGACTTATATGGCACCTTGGAACCTACTTGTTAGTGACGCAAAACTAAAGGAAAGGAAAAACCCATGGCGCGGTAATGCTTTTTTGCTGTTTATCCAATTAGCTGATAATGCAAACATGGACAAAGTATCGTTTAAGATCAGGGATGTAAAAATTAAGAAAATAAACAGAGATGAACTTGTTCAAAAGCCACAACTTTTTCTGTACCCTATGAGCCATTGGTATCTATATCCTCAATTCAAAAACGGGGTTAATGTCGGAGGGCGGATTATATATGTTTGGCTGTTTGGAATAATCGCCGTTTTTGTGCTATTGCTTGCTTGTATCAATTTTATGAATTTGAGTACTGCGAAGTCCGAAAAACGCTGTAAAGAAGTTGGCATACGTAAAACTATTGGTTCTTTGCGCTCACAACTCATCCTCCAATTCCTCATTGAATCCTTGCTGGTAGTCGCTTTTGCATTTATACTTTCACTGATACTAGTACAACTTGCCCTACCTTTCTTGAATGAAATTGCCGATAAAAAAATGTCGATTTTATGGGACCACCCTTTATTTTGGCTGTTAGGATTAGGTTTCTGCTTGGTTACCGGGATCATCGCCGGCAGTTATCCCGCTTTTTATTTATCATCCTTTCGACCAGTAAAAGTACTTAAAGGGATATTCAAAGTTGGCCGGTTTGCTGTCGTTCCGCGCAAAGCATTGGTGGTGTTGCAATTTACTGTTTCCGCTATACTAATCATCGGAACTTTTATTGTTTTCAGGCAAATCCAATTCGCAAAAAATCGTCCAATCGGATATAACAGAGACGGCCTGGTAGTGATGCCTATGTCAAATGGCAGCATTCATAGCCAGTTTACTACTGTAAAAGATGAACTTATGAAAACGGGTGCAATTACAGCAATTGCAGAGTGTGAAAGTGGGACAACAGACATTTATTCAACAAACAGTGGATTTGATTGGCCTGGTAAAGACCCAGCTTTGGGTGTTGATTTTCCAAATACAAAGATCTCGCTAGGATATGGAAAAACAGTTGGCTGGCAATTTTTAGAAGGCAGAGATTTTTCTGAAGAATTTCACACCGATTCTTTAGCATTTGTGGTCAACGAGACAGCGGCTAATTATATGGGTTTGAAAGATCCAGTCGGCCAAACAGTTAAATGGGACGGCACCCCATATAAGGTGATCGGAGTAATTAAAGACATGATCCAGGAATCCCCGTATGCACTTGTAAGGCCATCCTTTTTTCACCTGTCCAAAGACTCGCTCAACTATATCACTATAAGAATAAACCCCAAATTTAGCGCTAGTGAAGCTTTGGTAAAAATAGAATCGGTTTTTAGAACATTTAATCCTGCACAACCATTCGAATACCAGTTTGCCGACGAAGAATATGCTAAAAAATTCGGTAATGAAGAACGTATTGGTAAATTGGCAAGCCTTTTTGCCGGTCTCGCCATCTTCCTCAGCTGTCTCGGGTTGTTCGGTATGGCGTCCTTTATGGCAGAGCAGCGTATAAAGGAAATCGGAATACGCAAAGTGTTGGGTGCATCAGTATTTAACCTATGGAGCCTGCTTTCAAAAGATTTTGTTGCGCTTGTTTTTATTTCGCTCGTTATTGCAACACCTCTTTCCTATTATTTTATGAGTAGTTGGTTGCAAAATTACACGTATCGTTCAAATGTACCTTGGTGGATATTTGCAATAACAGGATTTGGTGCTGTCATGCTTACTCTGCTCACAGTGAGTTACCAATCAATAAAGGCAGCCTTGATAAACCCTGTAAAGAGTTTGAACACTGAGTAAGGCTCCACATCTTCGCCAGCAACGACCAGGGTGCAAGGAATAAATATTTAAATATGTAAATTCTGTCTGTGGATTATTAACCGAACTTTCTAAAATGATTTATCAATATAATGAGTAAACACAAACTTTTAATGAAAATTTATCAATTCAATTTTTCATTTTCTTAAATGCTCAAGACATGAAAAAACTAATTACAGCCAGTTTAATCGTTGCATTGTTTCAATTTATTTTTGCTGGTTTTGCCAAGTCACAACTAACTTCATTTCCGGATGGAGGCAATAAAATAGCTTCTGTTAGTGAACAGGTAGGTCTCACATACGTAACTATTCATTATAACCGCCCGCATGTTAATAAGAGAGAAGGCCATATTTGGGGAGAACTTATCCCGGTTGGCTATGTTAACCAGGGTTTTGGCTCTTCGAAAGCGGCACCATGGCGTGCAGGGGCTAATGAAAATACTACGATTGAATTTTCAACCGATGTGAAGGTTGAGGGACTGCCCTTGCCTGCAGGAAAATATGGCTTTTTTGTTGCTTACGATCCCAATGAATGTACTTTGATTTTTTCAAAGAATTCCACTTCGTGGGGAAGTTTTTTTTATAATGCATCCGAAGATGTGCTTCGCGTAAAAGTAAAACCTGTTTCAGCAGACAAAAGCGTTGAATGGTTGAAATTTGAGTTCGCTGATGAAATGCCGGGGAGCACCACTATTCAATTGCAATGGGAGAAACTAATTATTCCCTTTAAAATAGATGTGGACCTGGTTAACACACAGATTCAATCGTTCAGAAAAGAATTACGTAGTGAAAAAGGGTTTTTGTGGGAAAGCTGGAACCAGGGGGCATTATATTGTCAGCAAAATAATGCAAACCTGGAAGAAGCACTGTTATGGGCGGATACAGCAACTAGTGTCAACTTTGGGGGTAGTCAAAATTTCGCGTCCTGGCACACTAAGTCCCTGGTTCTTGAGAGCCTTGGCCGTAACAACGAGGCGACAGAAACTATGAAAAAAGCCATAACATTTGGAAATGTAGTCCAACTATACAGATACGCGAGAACTTTGGTCAATCAGAAGAAAGCCAAAGAAGCGTTTGATATTTTTTTAATGAACCAGCAAAAATATCCCGATGAATTTCTTGCCAACCTGGGTATGGCAAGAGGATATTCAGCTTTGGGAGATTATAAAAAAGCATTAACATTTGCTATGAAGGCATTACCAGAGGCGACGAGTAAATCTAATAAAGATGTAACGGATAAAGCTATTAAAACATTGGAAGAGGGTAAAGACATAAATTAAATGATCTAAATTAGATAAACGAATCATGTAAAAAAACTGTTTAAGTACTGCCCGACCTGATATTGAGGCAGTCAGCTAATTGTCATCAAGCAAATTCTTTTCCATCCTTTGAATTTCTTCATTTCCAGCTTAAATTCGAATTAATGCGAAAATTTATGAACCTCATCAAAATCGTAGGTGGCTAACCCAAATGAAGAGTATGCTCCTTCGGATCAATTGCGGGTTAATTTCGAATTAATACCAAGTCAGTATTGTAGGTGTAGTTTCGGAAACATGGGATTTCCAAAGGATGCCATAGAGCCATTCCATAGGAAGCCTATGAAAATCCTATGCAGCCATCAGATCCTGATAGCAATCAATTTGCCTCCATATCAATTGCTTGGCTTTCCATGAAAGTCCATATGAGGTTCGGGTGTGGCCTCCTCCAGAATGGCTGCCGAATATATGCTTAGTGTCAACTTGATAATTCCCCATCCGCACTGAATTGCAGTTCTGCCTTGAGTTTGAGCCCTGCCTCAGGCGATTTCCAGCGGCATCATAAGTATAGAGGTGGCCTGCCAGGACCCAGGTTGGTAAAAAAGCTCTTTCTTGTTCATGGGGATTACGAGGTGCAAAATGCATTCCGAGACAAACTCAGCTCGGTCGGATTCGGTGATATTTCGATTCCAGAACGACATTCCGAAGTGGACCTGGCATAAACAAAGCTGCCCACCGAAGCGGGCAGCTTAAAATCTGTTAAACTGGGACGTCAAAGTAGGTTTTCCATAAAAGGCACAGATTTCTTCTAATGGTTTTCAGATACTGGATGCGTTTTTCAACTCAGGATAAGGATCTAGGATTTAGGACCATCAACTTTCTTTCATAGGATAAGATTGTCGAACGAACCGGTTTTCCGAGATACATGGATCTGAATCGGCTTTTCTGATATATTGGATATTTGGTCTGTCGAGGATCGGATTCTTTTCGGTTTTCTTAGGATATTCGACTTGGCAATACAAAGTTGCTCATTCTTTCTCCTTTCCCCTAACCTATTCGACCAAGACGGCGCAGGCTTCGATTTTTGGATGAAAAGACCCGATAAATCAATTATTTCAAGTAGAAGAAGCTCTAATTCAAAGCCAAATTGGCACAGTTTTGCGGCGTTTTATCAAGATAGGTAATAATTGCACATAACTATTTGATAATAAATGACGTAGATATAAAAAAGGGGGGTCCAGGTTTGATTTGTCAACGGTCGCAGAATACTTCCTCTTGAACCGAAGATTACTTTTTGCCCGGATGACGAAAAAGGATTTGGACTCATGAACGACGAAGAGCCTTTCAAAATCTATGTAACCCCTGTCAAATATGTAAAAACTGCCTGGCTCGTAAGTCAGCTCGTCCATTGCACCAGTGTCGTGGACAGATCCGGCGGTAAGATGAACGAACACAGGAATGGCAGTTCTGACATCATATTGGGTGTGGAGTTTAATGGTCGCCTTTGTTGTTCGAAATGTTGCCCAACAGAAAACACCCAGGCACATATCAATAATAGTAGAATCTAAAGCATAAACGGAATTGGAAAAGGGTGTGTAAATTGAACTGCTATGTAGAAAAGAAGGGCAGCTATGACATAAAGCCATTGTCATAAAGTTAAGTTTTGAGATGTAATTCAACAAATTTCTCCAACTGCTATTTGCGGTCATTTGTTTTAAAAGCCGCCAGTAAATATTTGAGCCTCTAAAAGAGGTACGCCTACTGTGTCTTGTTATATAAGTAACATCCGATTTAATGCGTTTTCCTCTCCATAAAAGAGCAAAATTGTCGAGAATACAACTGTTCAAAATATAAATAATCCGTTTCCCTGTTGATTACTATGAATTGACCTCAGAGTAGTTGTTAATGGTTTTATACTCTGGGTTATACAATTGCAAATGGGTTACAACTGACCTCGCTATAAGGGCGACCTTTCTTGCAACTTTGACAATGGCATGTTTGCTATTTTTTACAGCGTGCTTACGATAATACAATAACAACTCAGGTGCATGCTTTACTGCCGCCCAAGAAGTTTCGATTAATAATGGTCTTAAATATTTATTTCCCCGAGGTTGCATTCCTCTGGTAGTTATTGAGTCACCACTACTATTTTCCCATGGAGTGAGTCCCAGATAGCTAGTGTATTGATCGGGATCTTTAAATCGAGCAAAATCGCCAATTTCTGCCAATAGTGCCATGGCAACAATGGGCCCTATTCCTGGAACGGATAGAAGACAAGTATACTGTTGGGGGTAAATTGAACTGATTTGCTTCCGTAATATTTTTGTGACTTCAAGAAGTTGTTTTCGATGGTAAATTAAATCATTTATGTATTGCCTCAGGGTTATCGATCCAGCGACAGTATCGAATTTCTGGTTGCCAAGCCATTGAATAGATCTATTCGTAAGCTTGCTGTTCTTAGAATCATTAGGGATTGCAATCCCCATAAACTGAATATAACTTTTAAGCTTATTGCTGATCCTGGTTACATCTTTGACTTTACTTTGTCTAAGCCTGAATAAGGACCTGATTTCCTGATTCCCCTTTGGCAATACGTGTATACTATGCAATAAACCCTTTTCTAGATAGTAAGAAATAGAACGGCTGTCATGTAAGTCTGTTTTATTTTTCTTTTGTTTGTCAGTTGACGGAATATCAGCTGGATGTACTATGATATTCTCAATCCCTAATCTAAGTAAATTATCATGATATGATGTACCACAGAAACCGGCCTCGTATGCAGAATGAAATATTCCATTAGGGAATTTGTTCTTGAGGTGGGAAGATAGATTTTGCGGGTCGGGGGGTTGAGTAAATCTGGCCACTTCAATATTCATAGTACGAACCGTGACGGCCCATGATTTTTTATGAATATCGATGCCAACGTAAAAATTTTGACCAGAAAAGTCAACAGATTGTTGGAAATTTGTAACTGGCATAGTGCAGAGTTTAAATTTTAAGAATTACGAATGTCTTGTAATCACATTAAAATTATGCGGAATCGAAAGATTACCGCAGCATACCTGCACTATGCTTTTCTTGCATAGTTACTGTGTCAGCAAATAATTTAGGACTAGTTTAAAAGAGGTAGAGCCGGCTCTATCCAAAGAGCAAGGCGAGGCCTCTTTTAAACGGTAGATTATCATAGATCTGTTTTCATTCTGGTGCCAAAGATAATTTTTAGCTGAGAAGCAGAAACGGCCCATCCTTGCAGGGGCACCGTCCATTTCCTGGCCACTCTTTCTGTCGCCAAATAAATCAGCTTCAGCAGGGCCATATCGCTGGGGAACACGCCCTTATTTTTAGTAACCTTCCGGATCTGTCGATGATAGCCTTCAATGGTATTGGTCGTGTAAATCAGCTTTCGGATGCCAGGGGGATACTTAAAATAAGTGGACAATTTCGGCCAGTTCCTTTCCCAGGAACCGATCACCATCGGATATTTTTTCTCCCATTTGTCTTTGAGCCTGGCCAGCTCATCCACCGCTTCGGGTTCGGTGGCGGCTCGGTATACCGGTTTTAGCTCTTTCATAAACAGCTTCTGATCCTTGCTGGCCACATACTTCAGGCTGTTTCGGATCTGATGCACCACGCAGGTTTGAACCTCGGTATCCGGATATATCGTCCGGATTGCTTCGTCAAAGCCTTTCAAGTTGTCGATACAGGCGATCAGGATATCTTCTACGCCTCTTTGCTTCAGATCATTGATCACCCCCAGCCAGAAGTTGGCTCCCTCGCTATGGGACACATACATCCCCAGGACCTCTTTATTCCCCTCGGGGTTTATCCCCAGGATATTGTACACACATCGGGTTTGGGTTCGGCCCTCCTCCTTGACCTTGTAAAACATCGCGTCCAGCCAGACGATGCAGTACAGCGCTTCCAGGGGGCGTTGCTGCCATTCCTTGACCAGGGGGATTATCTTGTCGGTAATGCTGCTTAAGGTGCCTGCGGAGATGTCTGTATCGTAGGTCTCCTTGATGTGGGCGCTTATATCCCGCAGGCTGGTTCCCAGGCTGTAGAGGCCCAGGATCTTTTCCTCCAGACTTTCGGCCAGGATCGTCTCCCGCTTTTTGACAATCTCCGGTTCAAAATTGCCTGACCGGTCCCGCGGAGTAGTAACTTCAATCGTGCCGGAAGATGTCTTTAGCTGCTTTTTTCCCTTCCCATTCTTTCGGTTCCCGGACTCTCGCTCCAGGTCATCCAGGTGACCATCTATCTCCCCCTCCAGAATGGAGTTTAGCATATCCTGGAGAAGTGGCCCGAAGGCGCCATCTTTGCTAAATAACGACTTACCGCTGCGGAATTGCTCTTTTACTTTTTGCTTGGCCTTCTCGTAATCGAATGGCTCTGGTTTTTCGTTTTCCATTTTACTGTGTTTGAAGTTAGGCTTTTAACTTCTGACACAGTTTACTTTACACTCTCTTGGAAAATGAAAACTGCGCGATATCATCTTTCAAGCAAATCTTTCTTGCCTCCGCAACGAGATGATAGACAAACTCCTCGTATATGTGCCAATCCCGATTCTCATTCGCTCTTGCCAGGTTCGTTTTTGAAACGCTTTTCCCGAAGCCAAGATGATATGCCTTCTGAGCATGAACATTTACAGTAAGAACCAAATCGCGCAGGATTTCTCTGCTACTCAATTGATCATACATCATGCACATCAATTGATTCCAGCAGCAAAAATACCTGACACTGTGATCGCCCTTGTAACGAGCCACAATACCGTCAAAAGTCCGCTGCGGAAGGAATGAACTGATTTGTGCAAAGATATATTTACCGTAGTTCATATAAACTTGCTGGTTTTCAGCAAGTTATCATTTAGTCAATTTCAAATCGTCACGCAATAAAATTCGCCTGAAATGCAAGCGCATCAAGGGTTTCAAAGAACTGCCTATTAATTTAGCGGGACACTACTGAAAGGAGATTATTAAAAGGGCTACTTCTGTTCCTCCAAATACAGATAGCAGATATAAGCAGGGAGATTATAAAATTAAGAGCAATGAAATGAATCTTCAATCATTAACAAGAGAATTGAATAATGTAGAAAATGAAATATTTTATGATTTAGAGACAATTCAATTTCAAATACCAGCTACGAACTCGGGGAATATCTATTTTTAGCTTTTTATCCCCGATATTGACACTGCGCGGATTAAGTCCGTACGTACCGGCTGAACTTTCAACCATTTGGCTTATCGTGCGAATATCGCTCTCCACTTAAAAGCTTCACCTCTTCATCCAGGATCTGGTTAATGACCAGCTGGCAGATGCTCAGGTGCGGCTCCAGAATAAGCACTTTCAGATCTATGGGTTGTTCGTATAACCATGTAAATTTTTCTCCGGTAACTTTTGTACTTTTGTCCATGGGTTCTAGTTTGTAATTTTTGGTGTGGCTACTCAAAATTATCAAACTTTTTGAACCCTCTTTTTTTTGTAAGATTTCAACTAAGATTGGGACTTACTCTAAGAAACCGAGCGGGGCAAGTATTTCCTTTTTGTTAGTGCGTAGTCAATTATTCTTTCAGCTTTTCGAAACTGTTCGCGCAACTGTACTGCCAGGAATTTATGACTGCCAAATTCATCCGGTAATTTGAAAGATATAGTAGATGTTTTCTTATTCCAATAAATTTCCGGAATTCCTATACCCGTTCCTACTGCAATTTTCTTGGCCTTTGCATAACAATACTGAAGGCAAATTAGATGCGTCCCATCCTCGCGCATTTCTCGCTTTTTGATGATCAATTAAATTGCATGTCTCATAGCCTAACCGTATTATGAAAGAATTGAAATAGAACAAATATTGGAAACTGTTGCCTAGCCTCATGGGAGAACAATTAGAAATTCATTCTTGAAAACCTCATCCATCACGGTCCAAATACGAAAAACTAATGGTATTCTATTAGTTGATATAAGTGTTTACATTTATTTTCAGAATTAAATTGCCCCCCTTAAATTATTACCCATACATTTCAACCTGCTTCCCTTTTCAACCAAAATCTGCTAATTCTAGAAAGTTTCGGACCTTATTCCTTAACTAGCTGCTTATGAGACACACTCACTCTTGCGTGATTTGCGTGCTTGTATTTTCTCCTTTGCACCTATTGAGTCAGAAGTTTCAGGATAGCTTGATAAATCCATTTGCACTTTCGCAGAAATTATCCGATAAATATATTTCAACTGTTTCGGCACGATCTGAAAAGCTAAGTGGTGATATTAATGAACAATCTGAAAAGTATCTTGAAAAGCTCCAAAAACAGGAAGCGAAAATTCAAGGCAAACTCTCCAAGATTGATTCGGTAGCCTCAAAGAGAATTTTCACCGAAGGCCAACAAATATACCAGCAGGTTCAGAACGAAATTCAAAATAAATCACAAAGCATTACAAAAAGCTGCGGCCAATATATTCCCTGGATGGATACGGCCATAAATTCACTAAAATTCATTCAATACAAGAATTCAGTTGTATCCGCAGTAAATGGCAAATTTTCCCAAGTCCAATCAGCCATAGGAAAGGTTCATGCACTAGAAGATGAGTTCAAGCAGGCCGAAAATGTCAAAGAATTCATCCGCAAACGCAAGGAATACCTGAAACAAGAGCTAGCCAATTACAATCTGGGGGCTGAACTGAAAAATTACAATAGCACCGCCTACTATTATGCTCAGCAGATCAATGAGTATAAGGCAGCTTGGGACCATCCGGATCAAATAGAGCAAAAAGCTATTCAAATACTGAACAGTATTCCCGCATTCCAAAGCTTCATGAAAAAAAATTCACTGCTGGCAGGACTATTTGATATCCCTGATAGTTACGGTGCTTCCACCGGCGTTGCAGGTTTGCAGACTAGAGACCAGATAGAACAATTGATCCGCCAAAAAATGACGGTCATGGGTCCAAATGCAGTGCAAACGATTCAGCAGAATCTTCAGGATGCACAATCAAAACTATTCCAACTTCGCGACAAATTGGCGCAATACGGAAACGGCGGCGGAGATGTGCCTCCAGATTTTCAACCAAACACTCAAAAGACAAAGAAGCTTTCTGAACGATTTGAGTATGGCATTGATATTCAATCTACCCACTCAACTTATTTCTTCCCTCAAACCACCAATGCAGGGCTTTCCCTCGGTTATAAGCTAAACGAGAACAACAGAGCAGGCATCGGACTTTCCTATATCATGGGATGGGGACGGGACATTCAGCATATTGCCTTCACTAGTCAAGGAATTGGATTGAGGTCTTTTGTTGACTTAAAAATAAAGAAAACCTATTTTGTTTCGGGAGGTCTGGAATACAATTATGAAGTGCCTTTCAGTTCCTTTCAGCAAATCAGGGATATTCATCAATGGCAATCAAGCGGGCTTGTTGGGATTAGTAAGATCATTTCCATCAAAACCAAGCTTTTTAAGAAAACCAAAATATCGGTTTTATGGGATTTCTTGAGCTACTCCCAGGTCCCGCAAGCAAAACCGTTTACGTTCCGCATAGGATATAATTTCTGAACGGGAAAATACGTCTTTAGCCAACCTGAAAGACATCATGATGAAATATTTATTAGCCTTATTTGTCTTATCGTTTTCCATGTGCTTCAAATCAACAGCTCAAAACAGTGTTGCAGATGTTACAGGAAAAGTCCTTATAAATTCTCCTAATGCGGGCGCTTTTACCCAGTACTCAAAAGTTCCTGTTAGTTTATTTACGGGCATTGCCGATATCAGTGTACCTATTTTTGATATTAAAGTGGATAATTTAAGTGTACCGATTTATTTGTCCTATTACGCCAGAGGCATCCAACCAAATACTCATGCCGGCTGGGTTGGGACAGGTTGGAATTTGTTTGCCGGATCAGCAATTACCCGTAAAATTAATGGCGCCCCGGATGAATGGGTGATCCCATATTCATTTGGTGGATACACGCAAGGTGCCGGTATCGGATGGTTTTATCAACATAGTTCATTAAACAATCCAAATTGGGCTTCACTCGATTCAATTACAAATTATACCGGCGGCATTGCTATCGACGCATCAGCAGTAAGAGATGCTGCACCTGATGAATTTGATTTTACTATTGGTGGGATAAGTGGGGCCTTCTTTTTGGGGGAAGATGGAATCTGGAAAGTGAGAACAAACAATGGAGAAAATGTAAAAGTCCAGGTGATTTCTCCAGGGCAGTATCAATTTACTTCGAATGCAAAAATTGGAGGCCTCCCAACGTTGGTTGGAAATACTTTTACGCAATTCATATTGACTACGGGAGATGGCACTAAGTATTCATACGGTGGTGATTCAAATGCAATTGAATTTAACAGGGCCGGTGTCTTTTATTCACCTTATAACACCAATGTGCTGGCCATGTCATGGCACCTGAAGCAAATTATGTTGCCAAGTGGGAAAATAATTGATTTTGAATACTTTAGGGATGGTAATGAATATGCATACAACCCAAATTCGCGCTCAGGCCTATATCAAATCTCCGCTGGGCCGCAACCCAGTTTCATAGCTTACTTCAATAATGGAAGTGTTACCATGACTAGTGCAATAACTGTTTATCATGATGTAAATGTTAATATTACTGATCCCGTGTATTTATCCAGTATTAGTTTTCCGGAAGGAAAATTGATTTTCCACTCCGCGCCATCGGGTGAATTAGATGTTCTTGATGATCCTTATGTAGGCTTTTGCAGTATAAATCAAGATTGCAGCAGCTTCCCGGGGTACACATTCTTCGCCAGTGTAATGAGTGGATATTACAACGAATTAACTCCAACCGGGCAATCAGGTCTACTTAGACCGCCTTCTAAATGGTACCAACTCAATGATGTTGAATTGGATGATTACAATGGCAATAAAATCAAAGATGTTAAATTGACCTATAGCCAGGATGCTAACACGAGACTTCAATTAAATTCGGTTCAAACTACAGGCTATTACAATAACCCTGGGCTTTCAGAGCCCCCTTACACATTTGTTTATAACTCTACACCATTACCAAAATACTGTACAGACCAGACAGATCATTGGGGGTTTTATACGGGTCCAGCCTCCATCCACCCGTATCCCACCATAACACTGGATGCCACCGGATTTCCAGACAATACATCCCAAACGAATTACACCAATTACCGCGAACCCAATTTTACATATACTCAGGCTGGAATTCTAACCCAAATTAACTATCCAACTGGCGGATTCTCCCAATTTCAATATGAAGCGAATCAGTATATCAAATGGGTCGGATTGTTTCCCCCTACAGTAACAACACTCTCTCAGTCGGCCATAGGCGGCGGTCTTCGAATAAAAACAATTATCTCTCAAGCAAGTGCCTCATCCTCTCCTATTACCTATACATATAATTATGTAAATGATTTGACAAATAACGTTTCAAGTGGAGTATTAGGCATGCAGAGACCGACTTATTTTGATGCCAATTCACTTTCAGTCTACGAAGGCAATGAGGGCATACTTATCCCCCTGGGAACTTATGCCAATATTACATATAAGTATTGGAACAGCACGGCCGTGTTCCCTTCTCAAAATGACGATGGGAATATAGTTACCTATTCAAATGTAATTGAGAGACAATCAAGCAATGGAACATATAATGGAATGAAAATTGTTAATTTTTCAAATCATGATAATGGATACTTGAACAATCCTCCTGACGCAGCATTTTGGATGACCGCGAATTCCATGCAATTTTACCACTACAGCGATCGAAGTTTTGAGCGTGGCCTTATCCTCTCAGAGACATATTTGGATAATGCCAATGATACGCTCAGGAAACTGCAATACAGTTATAACAATGATCCGAATCGATTTAACTCATTTGTAAAAAGTATATTGTCCGATTCCAGGATTATCGATTTGTCTTATTATTTGCCTCCAGCCCCCACGGAACAGGAGTTTTATTCTGATCCAGAATATAGTGGAATACCTGTGACTGGGCAGCTCAACTTTTTTAGGACTTCAGCCATCAGAATGTACACATTCTATCCTTTTTTGCAGCAGACTGTGGAAACGGATTATCCATCCGATCACAGTATTAACCAGATCGTTACGACTACAAATTATACTTATGATCCTGTGGACGGAACAAGGAATTTGATAAAAAAGACAACAAATGATAGTAAAGGGGAACTCGTTATCACGAATACCCACTATGCAGCGGATTTATTTCCCAACGGTCAGACTGATCCATTCAGCTTGGGAATCCAAAACATGCAAAACCTCTATGCAATCGAACTGCCAGTGGAACAATATATTCAAAAGTCAAATTCTGATGGATCCAATTTGCGCACCATAAGTTCCCTGCTAAAGACATACGATCAATTTCAGCCTCAGCCTGACTTGATTGCAAAGTCTGAAATTCTCACTCCCCTCACCAATTTTACGCCGGCCTTTATTGGGGGTTCAGGCTTGATCCAGGATCCCAGCTATCAGCCAAAGATTTATGTCGATCGGTACGATCAAGTGGGCAACATCCTTCAGCAACATGAACTAAGTGATGTCAATCAATCGTACCAATGGGGGTATAATAGTGAGCATCCAGTGGCGAAGATTATCAATGCAATGAATAACTATCAGAACTATTATAGCTATACACCCTCAATACAAAATGTGCCATTCGTTTTCGTGCCTAACAACTACACCAATCAAACTCAGTATTTTTCCGTTTTCAGTGCGGGCACGATCACGCTAACGATTGGTTTTGGTGGAAATCCTGGGCAAAACACAACAGCCAATGTTTCCTACCAGCTTGTCGGACCAACAGACCAGATTGGCCAACTTTGTACCAATGGCTGCACCACGCAAAACAGCATAAGTTTTATCAATATGCCTGTAGGAGGATATAGCTTAACTATTATCCCCAATATCAACAATAGTCTGGCCAACGTCGATGTCAATTGTTCCTACCCTGGATTTACAGCTCAGCAACATATTTCAGGAACAAAAGAATTCTTTTATGAGAGCTTTGAAGAAAACCCACTGGGAGTACCGGTGCCATCCGGCTTAACTAAAGGGTTTACCGGAAATAAGGTTTTTTACAATGGCCTCTACAAGGTACCCTTTGCAAGGCCGGATGGCAGATCGTACACGATCAGTTATTTCTTAAACGGTCAATTGAATTTAAGCCCATTTACAACAGATAGTATGACGATCAATGCGACCGGGGCAGCCTTAGATGAAGTTCGTGTCTATCCTTCTGATGCTCAAATGACTACCTACACCTATACTCCATTGATCGGGATGACTTCGATGAACGATCCCAATAATAAAGTTACCTATTTTGAATATGATGGCTTGAGCCGTCTTAAGAATATTAAGGATTATCAAGGGAATATTATCAAAAACTATCAATACAATTTTGTAAGTAGTTGCGGAACCAATTGTTATGTCCTTCCTATGCAAACATTTAACGGAAGCAATACCCTGAGCTATCCCGTGGGAGTGTTCTCTGTAAATGGTCAACTGATTGGAAATGCAACTACGCAAGGGCAGTATGATAGCCTTTGGAATGGAAATTCCTCCAATCAATTGATTGGGAGTATAACTGCCGGAGCAGATTTATTCCACTTTAATCTAACGGTATTAAACGGACAGACACCTCCGGCTGCTTTGATTGGTTGCAGGTATTACCAATATGATTTAAACTGCTCTCAAATTGATGGCATAATGAATACTAACGGCTGCTTCGTTGATTTTGGAGATGGTGCAAAAATGCGTCTTGGGAAGTCCAAATACGATACAGTAGGTATTGTTCTCGCTCCCCATACCGTTATGAGTTTATTTGCACAGCCCTATTTTATTCATACTTATGCTGATACCACCTTAAAAACAATTACTTTATACCACAACGATCTATACGAAAGCCCATTTGATGACAACAGGTATAATCCGGCAACCAGCCTGACCAAACTCAAAAATCTCCGGGGATATTGCCCCCAAGGAGATACCTTTTTCGGAGGCTCCTGTCTTCAACAAGCATCAGCCCTAACAACTTCAGGCCTAATCAATTGGAATAGCATAAATACCGTTAGGCTATGGATAATGAATCCCGGCGATGGAGGAATTAACCCGGCCATGCACATGAGCTATCCGCAGGATTTTATGCAAAACAGTCCTGGTCTTCTTTACATTATAACCACTGCCGCAGATCCCTATCAAGCTGGATATCGGGACACGAGTTTTAAAATCAGCCGACTAAAAAGCAACTGGAACACTTATTTTACTCAATTGTCTGCATTAGCCATAAATGATGATCATTGGAATAGGGAAGATATCTCTGCTCTGACTCATTTGTCTAATCTGACAATTGTATGTACTAACCAGAACCATTCCAATGTTTCAGCGGGGAATTCATTGACGCCAATCCCGTCATCTACCATTGACAATATTCTTAATCAAGTTTCTGCAGGTGCTGGCCTCCAAATATATAATGGTACAATAAATATTATTAGCGGCGGGACGGCTCGAACAACCGCAAGCAATACGTCTGTTACTTCATTAAAAGCAAAAGGGTGGAATATCACTGTCAATGCCGTTCTGCAGTAATCATGTAGGCAATCCGAACTGAATAATCATGCATATATTAAGCAGGCTATTGTTCCTCCCTTTTTTGATCGGAATAAGTGGATTATACCTATCCACTGAGGCACAGCCAAGTCCGAGCCAAAATTATATCCTTACCAACACGGTCAAGCAATCTGGTGCCACCAGCGAACAACTAGTCAATATTCTGACCATAAGTATTCAAGGGAAGTTGCAAACGGTCAATTATTTTGATGGTTTGGGTAGACCCCTTCAAAACGTATTCACCCAAGGGAGCCCATCTCAGAAGGATATAGTAACGGGAATAGAATACGACAATTTTGGAAGAGAGATAAAGAATTATCTTCCCTATTCCGACTTAAATAACACGGTTCCAAGTGGTGGCTATAGAGTGGGCTGGAAGCCCGTACAATCTGCATTCTATGCAGGTCAAATCCCCAATGTTGACTCAGATACGTCGGGATATAATCAAGCGGCAATTGAAGCTTCGCCGCTGAATCGGATTCTCGCCCAGGGCGAGGATGGCATGCTCTTTCAACCCAATTTCTCAAATCCATATGATGCTACCTCCGCGACTGTAAAATACCAATATTTGATAAATAAATCCACAGACAATGTGAGAATATTCAGTGTGGATCCATCGGGAAACATTAGTTCTCTTGGGTACTATGGATCGGGCCTCATCAATATTAAGGTGACGACCGATGAACAAGGTCAAATAATTAAAGAATTTACGGATTTAACGGGACACCTAATACTCAAGCGGGTATATATCGCTACAGATTCCTTACAAACGTATTATATATATGATGATTTCGAATTCTTGAGGGCAGTCATCCAGCCGGAAGGAGTTGCTTCTATTCCCACCGGAAGTTGGACTCCTAATGCGAGTTTTGAGGGTCAATGGATATTCCTATATCGCTACGATCAGCGAAATAGGATGGTGATGAAAAAAATACCTGGGGCAGATAGTGTCCTAATGGTTTACGATCAGTGGGATCGGGTGGTACTTACCCAAGATGGCAATCTCCGGATACTTGGCAATTGGTTGTTTACGAAATATGATATTCTCGACCGACCTATCGTGACTGGAACGATTACCGATACCCGAGCACAGTCGGCCGTCCGCACAGACGCAATGAACGCTACCGGTCGAAGTGAAAGCATAAACACTTCCGCAACCGAAGGATATACCCTAAATAATTCTTTTCCATCATCCTCCACTTACACACTTACAGTTCTCAGCACCAATCATTATGATAGTTATGCCAATCTTCCTTCCTGGGTTAGTAATTACAGTTTCGTAAACGAGTACGCAGTAAATCCGCAAAATAATTATTTAGTTGGTCAACTTATCGGAATACAAAACAAAATAATAGGAACCAGCAACTACATGAGGAATGTTAAGTATTTCGATGATAGATATCGTGAAATTCAAAATACAGTTGACAATGCAGACGGGGGCACAGATCGGATTACCAATATCTTTTCATTTGATGGAAAAATTTTGAATGACTACCATAATCACAAGAGCCGCTTTTTTACTACACCATTGCTCATTCAGCAAACTTATAGCTACGATCCAGTTGATCGCCTTTTGCAAGTAACACACCAAACGGGCAGTCAAGAAGTAGTCACTGTCACTCAGAACAGCTATAATGAGGTAGGGCAATTGCTCAATAAAAAACTGCATCAGTCGCCATCCCATCCCAACTATTTGCAAAAAATCAATTACTATTATAATATTCGGGGCTGGATTGAAAATATCAACAAAGTAGCTTCATTTGAAACGGGATATGATGAAACAGATCTTTTTTGTGAAGAGCTCGCTTATAATACCAATTTATTGCCTTACTATACAACAGCTCAATTCAATGGAAATATCGCCCAGATTGGCACAAAAGGGGGTTATGATGAATACTTGAACGGTTATATTTTCGCCTACGATAAGGCTAATCGGCTGACGACTGCGTATTTTGGATCTGGACCTATCATTAGCCGCACCCTGTACTACAATTATACCAATCTGTACAACGAATCCAATATTCAATATGACCACAATGGAAACATCAAACTGCTGGACCGCTATCATGGCGACCTTGGGCTAATAAATGACCTACATTATAATAATTACAACGGTAATCTGCTAGGCGCAGTAGTAGATCAGTCAGGGTCGACCTCGAAAATTGGTTTTCAAGGCAAGAACAACGGTTCAAATAATGATTATGCCTATGACGCCAATGGCAATTTAATTTCAGATTTCAATAAGAGCATTACTTCCATTACTTATAACTATTTGAACCTTCCTACCCTCGTTACTATTACCAGCAAGGGAACGATAGGTTTTGTATATGATGCGGCAGGCAATAAGCTGCAGGAAACAATTACCGATCAAACAGTCACCCCAAATAAAGTCACTAATTATTATTATGCAGGTGATTTTATTTACCGCAACGATACTCTTGAATTCATCAGCCACCGGGAAGGAAGGTTAAGGCCGGTAAGAATTGATACCACCCAACCGATATCCATATCCAACTTAAAATATATTTATGACTATTACCTAAAGGATCATTTGGGAAGTGTTCGGTCAGTCATCACAACTGCGCAGGAAACAGATTTGTATGCCGCCACGATGGAAGCTGTCAATGCAGTAAAGGAAAATCAGCTTTTTAGCAATATCAGCAGCACCACGGTCGCTAAACCCACTGGATTTGATACCGATAATACCAATCAACAAGTATCTCAATTGAATGGAAACGTCAATATTACCGGGAATAAAAGAGTCGGCCCAAGTATCGTTCTAAAAGTGATGACCGGTGACACCGTTAGCATCAGCACCTATGGCTGGTACACAGGATCAACCCAACCGCCAGCCACAGGGGTCACACCCATTATAAATGACATCTTACCTCTACTTTCCGGAGGGGTCATTGCAGACGGCGGTTCGAAGGGGGGTTCTATTCTAACCTCGGATATCAATAGTCTATTGAGCACCTTTTTGAGCGGATTTATTGCTAATGACCAACCATATGATGCATCCAGGCCAAAAGCTTTCTTGAACTGGATGATCGTAGATGAACAGTTTAACAGTGTGCCCAGCCCCAATCATTTGGGAGCAGTGCAGATGCCTCTCATCTCTGGGAGCATGCAGAAGCAGCAAATGCTCGGACCGGTTTCCTTGGTTGTAAGAAGGAACGGCTGGCTTTATGTATACGTAAGCAATGAAAGCAACCAGAATGTGTTCTTTGACAATCTAGTGATCAATCAAACAAGAGGACCCCTAGTGGAGAAAAGAGAATATTATCCATTTGGGATGGAGATCCCTGGGCTTAGCACAATGGCCTTTGAATCTAATTATTATCAGAATAGATACAAGTTTAATGGCATTGAGTATGATACTTCGTTTGGGTTGGGTTACAATGAAGCGCATTTCCGAGATCTTGATCCAACGGTAGGAAGATGGATGCAGATGGACCCGGATATTGGGAATGGGATGGAAGAATTGTCACCATATTCTGCAATGGCCAATAATCCCGTATTAAAGAATGATCCCCTGGGAAATAGCCCGGAGGGCGAAGAAACTACCGCAGACGGTCCAGGCTGTTGTGATTTATTAGCCCCCATTCCTGTAATTACCCAAAAAACTTTGATAAAAATTAGGGATGGATTGCGTCAAGGAGAAGCCTATCTGGGCGGTATTGTAACTGGGACAATAAATAAATTGACATTTGGTACTTCCGGTACAGCGCCTCTTTTTCCAAGCGGATATACAGACGCGGAGCTAGAGACCCATTATTCTGGAGTCTATGCTGGAGAATACATTTTTGGCCCCGCAATCGGTGCAATTATTTCTCCTCCGTCATCTCCAGCGCCTAAACTTAGCCCGGCAACTGGAATTCCAGTAGCACTCCCGGTTAGGTCAATGGTTCCAGCATTACCTTCTGCAATAGTTGATGCTAGCCACAGTAAAAATAAGAGACAAAGTACTGAGAATAAACATCAGGAAGGCGCAGCACGAAAACAACAGGATCGCCAAGGTTCAAAAGGAATGGTAGATCCACCTCGCAAAAGACCTCCCAAATGGAGTGGGCCATGGCCGTCAAAAAAAGTGGATTCAAAACTTAAACCTCCATCAAGATCGAAAGGAAGACGATCCAATCCGGGAAATCCGGCTGCGGAATAATGATGAAAACGGATTAGTTTTACAAAAAGAAATGATGGTCAAAGGAAAAAATTTGCTAAAGAAAGCTGAAATCGAACTTAAAAAGCAAAATCCAGAATTAAAGGCAGTTTTCAGCTTTCTTATGGACGCAGCTAATTTAGACAATCACGAGGCGATGTACGCAATCGGGACCTGGTATCTCCACGGGAAGTACGTTAAGAGGGATTCAACACTTGCCGTCGAATATTTCCTTAAATCAGTCAAAGGAAATAACAGCAATGCGTATTATGATTTAGCCATTTGTTTAGAAAAAGGAGTCGGAACTAAGAAAAATAAAAGAAAGGCGTTTGAATGTTATTTAAATGCAGCCTTATTTGGTGATAAACAATCACTCTATGAAGTTGGAAGATGCTATTATCATGGTATTGGGATATCGAAAAATAAGGAAGTCGGGGCAATTTGGCTAAAACGCGCCAAAGCTGATGGCATTGTTGCATAAGCTAATTAATCTTCATAAAAAAAGGGCTATAGCAGTCTCTGATCGCCAAGGAAAAAATAAGCCTCTTCGTTCAGGCTAATATGACACAGGACCCGGAAAGCGAGCATGAGATGAAAGAATTGTCACCTTATTCCGCAATGAATAATAATCGGGCATTAAAGAATGATCCCCTGGGAAATAGCCCGGAGGACAAAGAAACTACCGCAGACGGTCCAGGCTGTTGTGATTTATTAGCCCCCATTCCTGTAATTTCCCAACAAACTTTGATAAAAATTAAAAATGGATTGCGTCAAGTAGAAGTTCGATTGCTAAATGCCTATGGCCTCAAAAAGTTGAGCGGTGCCAAATATGCATTTGTTAATATTATAGCTTTGGCTGCTAATAAAGAAGATCTTAATCAAAAAATCAGAAGAGAACTTGCAGGATTAGGATTGGAGTTAAATAAACTTGAAGATGCCGAATTAATAAGTGAAAGAGAAAAAAAGTTTAGTATCGATCAAAATTTGAAAAGGCTGATTCATAATATTAGCGAGTGCACACAAGTTCAATTTGGTACCTTTCACGCGTATAAAGATTAATGTGTCGTTCTCTTAAAAACTAATGGCTAAAAGTGAGCTTTTTTTTGTAGAGTATAACGACTATTTAAGTCTTCACCTTCGTAATAAGCTAATTTGCCCGGTATGCAGGATATAAAATAAGCAAGACCTGAAAGAAATAGTTCATTAATTGCATCCTTCAAATGAAGTTCATTCTGATCATATTTATCGTGTTCTGAGATAACATAGCAGGTCTCTGGTGCCCCATTTAAATTTAGCAATTCGTAAAGGCCATTAGGATTTACGAGATTTTTAATCAAAGGAAAACAAAATTGATTGTCCAAATCATTAAAATGAGCAATATAAGAACGAAATTTAATTCTTCCCCTTTTTGTTGCGATTAAATTTATATATCTCTGCTGACGTTCTTTTATTACGAAAGATTTTATTAAGCATATTTCATGATCCATCTGGAACATATTTTGCTTGTTACTTGTAGGAAACATTTACACCTACATCAAACAACATAAATATGACAAAAAGAAGAAATATCATTTATGTCCAAAAAAGCAAACAATAGTATTCCAACTCCTCCTATTCATGAAGGTAGTAAAGTACAGCCAGCTAGTCCCAACGAAATTCCTAAGACAAAGCCGCACAACGATCAAAAAGATAATCAAGCAAACTAATGGAAACATGTGACTTAGAAAAATAATTGTGGACTGAAGAGGACTTTGAAATCATGGGATGGCATGATTGGAGAATATATGCTGTAGCTTTTGATGGCAAAACATTTGAATCGTCGTTGGATATTGATTATATCGTGAATTGGATTAGCCCAGCTGAAGGTGACATTTACTATAGATTTTGGGTTTCTCCGGCTACATCGGTTTTTGCTAATGGTTACAACATAAATATTAATCTAGATTATTTACCTATGATGCGGCGGGTAACCGCATAGGTAAGGTAACCACCTACGGCTAAGAGCCTCTCCGTATAAATGATCATCTAAATTAATTTGTTTTTTTTCCCAACTCTTATTCCAAACATGCCCACCAATGCATACAAGCTTTTTGAGATTAAAGAGGAATCGCTACGTTTGGGCAGGTTGGAATAGTCACAGTTGAAGAAAGCAAAAAATTTTACTCAAAAAACATTAGAAATGGCAATAGAATCCGGCAAAGGAACTTCTGCTCAATGGGAGCAGATAATCAATGCTATGAAATATGGAAAAGAAAAGGGGATTGATTCTAAATTGCAGCTTATTAAGTAATGTGGAATTAGCACAACAGGCCATTATTATTAAATATCCAAAACAAGGAAAGTATCTAATTTATGGTTTATCGAAAATACAAATGGGTGCAAACATAGCGTCAGAGCCATATATATGGCTTAATGAGTCCAACTCATTGCATGAATTGGTGAAGCAACTATTTTTTGCTTTGAGCCAAAATAAGTCAGATTTGCCTAATCCCATTGATTGGAAAGAATCTGCGAGCGGATTTCTTAAGAACGCAGGTTTAAAAAAGAAGACCGATTTGTATAAAGATAGTATCCACGTAGGTGTTCAAAAAAAAGATGGCATCCTTTACTTCACTCCAACTAAAAATCAGGGAAGAAAAGGCTTCGTAAATGCTTCAAATGGTGAAATAGAAATTACTGAAAATGCAGGCATTGAAGAAATTGGTAAAGCTATTCAGGAAGCATTCGATAAATGCGAATAATATACTACTTAGGACATCTAGAAAATTGGAAAACCTGATTCAAAAAATTCGGATTTTTCTCATGTTGTCAAAGACTTGCTTCGAAAGGATAACGATAGGTTATCTAAATTATAATGATTAAGATACAAAGACCTTATATATGAAAAATTCACCTATTTTCCTCCTTCTCATATTTATAATCACTAGTTCATCTAGCAAATGTAAAAAGAATGAAGGTCCTCCTGCTGATAACCCCTATGGCCTTCCCAATGCCACCCAAACCGGCGCTATGGTTTTTGCCTGTCGGATCAATGGACAGTCCTGGAACGCAACACGTTACTTCCCTTATTTGGATGGAAAGATCGGAAACGATACAGCGTTAGCTTTTGCAAATTTGGGCAATAGCGATTTTTTTCTAAACATAACCCTGACAGTTTGCGGCAACCTGCACATAAATCAGACATACCCACTCAACGACACGACTAAAACAAGATTCTATTTTTCTACCGATTCAACGTGCCTGGGCATTTCCGGCAACGTCGTAAAAGTGTTTATTGCTAACGGCAGTGTGACGCTTACCAGAATTGATTCCGTGAGCAAAATAATTTCAGGGATTTTTGCTTTTAATATCCCCATACCTTCTTGCGACTCCCTTCAGGTAACCTATGGTCGTTTCGATATCAATTATTAATAATTTCCTTTAACCTTCTGCCATGAAAAAATTGTACTTTCTACTCTCGACGGTAATGACGCTTTCATTTTGTATCTCAAATGGCCAGACATACGACACCACGACGTATTATGGCAAAATGAATTTCACTTTTGATAAACTCAATAAAACTATAATCACTACTGGTTTACTAAGGGAATATGGGATCGATTTGCTGAACCTGGAAAATTATAATGGTCAGACGCTGCATGACAGTAACTGGGTGAACCTGGATGACTGGCGTGCCCTTTATGCCAGCTTATACTCGGAACAAATAAACAATGTTGCCGCATTACTCTATTTGGATACCGTGAACCGGCTAATCAGCAAATTTGCAACGGCCAGCAATCCCATTAGTTTTGTCGCGCTGTATTACAATTACCAGGGACTGGATACCAATGCGGTTTCAAAAAACCTGATTACCGTATCGAATGGCCAATTGTTAGACGTAGCTGGAAGAACCCAAAGTCCTTACATTATGCATTCCCTGTTTGCAGTAGCCACGACCCAGCAGGCTGTATTCGTTGGATCCAATCAATTGATCTTCCGGCCCGAGTTATTTATGGGTAATACTCGAAAATCAGTGAGCAGCCTGCAGGTGGATCCTTTGGGAAATGGAAGCTACCAGGCCGCCAGCTTTAATACCCCGGTTTCGGTAAGTTACCCGGACACTGGTCTCTATTCCGTGAATGTAAAGATTACCTACAGCGACGGAACCATAAATTACGGACACACGAAGTTGGCCGTTTACATTAGCACCGGCGGTGGTTTTGCTTTCAATGAAATGCATGGAGACCATTCCCGAGGAACAGGTCCACCAAAATTTGATGAGCGTTCATTATACTACGGCACTAAGGCGAGCACCCTGCTATATAAAACCGCATCCAAATCTTATCTGGGTGTGGCAGCGCAGGGAGACATTACCATTGATTATTCCGTATCTAACAATACGGGCCAGATCCGCAAACCACTGATCGTAGTAGAGGGATTTGACCCGCAATCGAACAGCACCAATTACCCTTACAATGGATTTACCTATTATGGCTCGTTTTTGAATGACATCAATGATGACGAGAATACGAATACGAGTATTAACCTAAACCCCGGCCTGGATGACGACAATGGTTATGATATGATTTTTCTTCATTGGAAAAATGGGACGGATTATATCGAGCGCAATGCATACCTCCTTGAGACAGTCATATCTTATGTCGACAGCGTAAAGACAACTTATAATGGAGTAAGGCAGCAGAACGTAATCATCGGACTGAGCATGGGCGGCTTGGTTGCACGTTATGCGTTGAGAGATATGGAAATCAATGGACACGCTCATGATGTCCGGCTTTTTATCAGCCACGATTCTCCGTTCTGGGGTGCTAATGTCCCTGTGGGTTTTCAGTCTCTGGTCCAGCACCTGGCTCCCTGGAAGTTAATCAATGCGGGCTTTAACGGGAGTCTTTTCAACTTCTATCTTCAATGGCGGGATGTATTTCCTATGGCTGTCGATGCCGTTAATTTATTCAATACCCCTGCTGCCAAGCAGATGCTGATCCAGCGGTATATCCTTACTCCACAGACCGGCGTTCTCACTGCTGACAACAGTACCCATATTAGCTTTATGAACGAGATCAATTCCATGGGATGGCCCGTGAATTGTAAAGTTATGACATTGAGCAACGGGGCATGTAACGGTGCCGTGCAATTCGCCAACTACAGCCAGATGATTTCGATTGCAGGATCCAAAAGTCTGGGTACTTATTTCGGGGGCATGTGGCGCTCATTGGTATATACCTTTGCGGGCATTGGTCTTGGTACGGCGATTCCCACTCTAGGAACCATACCGACGAATGATTTTTCGCTAATCTTTCAATTCCCACTTTCCATTATTACCACGAAGGGCGCGCTGGTATTTGATTTTGGGGTTTGGCCCATTCCGCCAAGCGGGACTGCTCAGATATACCGCGGGGATGTATATATGAAACGCCAGCTTTTCTGGGGCCTTTTTAACTTGAACACCTATTTCCTGAAATGCCATGTCAGTTCGTCCAGCAGTATGCTTCCTCTGGATAATGCGCCTGGAGGGATTTACGACGTCTCCCAGTTCGGAGTCAGTCTGTTTAGCATAAACAGTCAGCTTCATAAGCAGATAGGCAACTGGGTCAATGCAACGATTCCCCAAGCCCGTTTTTGTTTTGTGCCGACGGTAAGTTCCCTTGCCATCACAAATGCCCAAGCAAATTTATTAACCAATATCTGCAGCAATATAAGTTGCTTGAATGCTCCCCAGATAGCAAACTTTTATGCCCCCCAGGTAAACCAATTGCATATTTCCTACACGGCGGACAATACCGCTTGGTTATTGCAAAACCAGAATTCCAGTTGCACCAATTGTGAAACGATATGCAGCACCTACCTAATAATTTCAGGACCGGCAGCTTTTTGCTCCACAGCAACTTACAGTCTTCCAAACCTACCGCCGGGTTTTACTGTTACCTGGAGTGCATCCCCTACCGGGATTGTCAATTTAGCTCCGTCAGGATATCAGGTCACGCTCACTAAATTAACGCAGGGCAGTTTTACGCTGACAGCTTCCATCAATATGAATGGAACTACCTTAACTTCCATTAACATTACGACCATACCATCAGTGAGTTCCATATCTGCAAATATGAGCGGCTCATGCACCAACGGCATTCAATCGTGGCTAGTAAGTGCGACGCCAAATATGGCAAATGCTACAAACTGGCAATGGACTGTGGACAATTCATCTTCGGGTATTTATATACTTAATCCAAACTCACCGAGCACTTTTATGGATGTATCCAAAGGAGGAGGAGTTTCAGTTACCTATCAGGACCAATGTGGCGAAACGTCATTAAAAAATGGAGTAACGATTTATTGCCCTTGCGGCCAGGAATTCGTTGTATTTCCAAATCCCGCAAATTCCACTGTTTCGGTTTCTGGAGCGTCAAATAAATTAGTTACCTCTTCAACCTCATATATTTCAGAAATTACGATCTATGACGCCTTGGGAAATGCAAAAATACAAGCCATGTTTAACAGGGTGGTTACAGCTTCTGTGAATGTAACCAACTTGCCGACCGGTAATTATATTATAGAAATTACAGACGGTATGTATAAGGAAAGGCAGAAGCTGGAAATAGTTAAATAGTCCGCCCTTAAAAATCTCTTGAATGAAGTGTGGGTGTGGATTTGTGAGTAAAAAGGGTATTATTTTTCAGCAAGAAACGAGGAAATTATAATGAAAAACTTGCAGAAAAATTATACTACCTAAGATGATGTCTAGTCCTGAAAAGGCTTTACATAAAACGGTCAAGGTTTTCCAGGACCATCCTCTTAATCAGATCCTGCAAGTCAATGTCAAATCCCAGAGCGGCGAACGGTAATCCCGAAAAAAGCAGCAAGAGAACGGTTCAGTTGGCATGCATTCGATCCCGGCAGTGTTAGTATCGGAAGAAAGAAACTGAAAGTGGACGTGTCTATGGTGCACCAGGAATCCTTACACCTCCTTGCTGTTCCCTTGATCACTGTCTTCCCGTCCATGGACAATAAAGAATTGGGTCATGATTATAGCAGTGAAAATTGCTATAATGATCCAATTCTTAGTTCTTGCTGCAGCCTCATCGCCTAGGCGCTGAAAATTATCATAGAGGGTTATTTCCATAATGTATTTTTCTCCATCTTCGGCATAAGAATACCCATATTCTAGGATCCAGAATAAAGGAATATCGTTCTCTTTCGTCATCGATGTATTGAAATTAAAGTCAAATCCTTGCGCGCTGAGCATTTCTTTATCGATTGGGGCCTTACCATTAGATAGTGGGTAATATGTTTTCAGCAAATAGTCAAGGAATAAGGCCAATTTATCCATCTTCTGTATTCTGCGGTACCGAGCATGGTTGCTTAAATTCTTAGCCTCTTTAATGCACGTAGGGTGATACTTCCGATTCCCATGATACCATGACTCTAACGGAAGTTCACAATGCGGGCAAAATCGATCGCTTTCCATTTGAATTACTCATTCAGATCCTATTTGCAATTGAGTCCAACCTATTACTCTTCAGAAGTGCCAGCAAGTCACTCAACAATATGTAGGTAC
>Ga0206988_1027_pt1 | contig 40274 bp, 28 predicted proteins | sample Alteio_BWMinCont_12_FD_153263 | JGI IMG/M metagenome (GOLD analysis project Ga0206988, IMG submission 153263) | Enriched cells from forest soil in Barre Woods Harvard Forest LTER site, Petersham, Massachusetts, United States -... | ecosystem: Environmental > Terrestrial > Soil > Temperate forest >... | reverse complement strand
TATGCTAGAAGCCTATTTCCGCCCCATCTACCAAGCGTGCCTCGCAGATCCTGTTGCTAAATATTTAAGTAATTACTCACCAACGTTTATTACTTATCTTGCTTGCGCTGCCGGCATAATGGTGTTACCCGCTTTGTTTTATAATTACCCTGTTTTAGCTACCATCCTTTTATTGTTCTCCGGATTCTTAGATACGATCGATGGATCTGTCGCACGAATCAACAATAAAATATCAGACAAGGGTATTGTCCTAGATATTATCTCAGACCGCATTGTGGAAGTGGCTGTGATTTTGGGTCTTTATGCCATGGATCCTTCACGGGGTTGGTTGGCCTTAGCCATGCTCGGTAGTTGCTATATCTACTTGACCACCTTTTTAGTGATGGATGTTTTTTCGCCTGACCGTGTGCAAAAGGGATTTCAATATAGCCCCGGCGCATTTGAGCGGGCAGAAGCCTTTATTCTGTTTGTTTTAATGATCTGGCTTCCCGATTCATTTACCACACTCGCTTATCTCTTTACCGGCTTAGTGATGTTAACCAGTTATTTGCGAATTAATCAGTTTTTGCAAGCGGCAAGAATAACGATTAAATAAGCTCAGACACGATGAACGCCAAGAATATTAGGTAAAAGCTTAATCGCATTCATCGCTTTTTTTAATTCACTCACGTGCGGAATCACAATCGTTAATACAATAGATGTTTCATTTTCATTTGCACCAGGCTGTGTTTGAAATCCAGCTATATGCACATGAATGTCTGCGAGTGCTCCGGTAATATCACGCATGGTGCCGGGATGTGGATAAGCCCGTACTTCTAAATCTACGGGATAGGAGCCGGAAATTTTATCGCCCAAATCAATTTGAATAAACCGATCTTTCTCATTCCCTTGCAAATGCGCTAAATTATTGCAATTAACACGGTGTATGCTCAACCCACTTTTTTGCGTAATGTAACCGATAATTTCATCACCCGGCAATGGTTTGCAGCAGCGCGCGACCTTTGTCAAAAAGTTACTAACATTTAATACCGATAGTTTCTTTAAATTTTGTAATTCACTGGCGGATGCATGAGGTAAATGCAATTTATCTTTTAATTTTGGTTTGATAGTTGATTTGTCCGCATGTTCTTTTTCAACAGGCGTTTTCTCCAAATCATCTTTAGCCCTAAACCAATGCTGCAAATGCGCACGCGCTTTTGATGTTTTGATAAAACCATAATGTGGGTTTAACCAGTCTCGACTTGGGCTATGCTGTTTGTTGGTTAGCACTTCTACGCGTTGTCCGGTTTTAAGTTGATAAGTGAGTGGCACCATTTTCCCATCCACCTTCGCGCCGCGACAACGGTGTCCGATCTCACTGTGAATATGATAAGCAAAATCCAAGGAAGTCGCACCTTGTGGCAGATCAATAATATCACCCATGGGTGTGAACACATAAATCCGATCAGCAAACAAATCTTTAATTTGACCGTCTTCTGTCGACTTATTCACTAATTCATTTTGCCACGCCATGATTTGTCGCAATAAAGCAATTTTGGCTTCGTAGTTTGAAGCATCCAAAATGCCTTCTTTGTAGCGCCAATGTGAAGCCACACCTAACTCCGAATCTTGGTGCATTTCATGGGTACGAATTTGTACTTCCATTACTTTGTCTTCTGGCCCCACTACTAAGGTATGTAAAGAGCGATAGCCGTTCGGTTTTGGTTGGCTAATATAATCATCAAATTCTTGAGGGATTTGTTTCCATGCGTTTTGCAAAATTCCAAGCACATTGTAGCAATCCGCTACTTCTGGGACTAAAACCCGCAGGGCAGTAATATCATGAATGTCATCAAACGTTGACCCTTTGCGTTTCATTTTCGAATAAATACTGTAAATATGTTTAACGCGCCCAGAAACTTTAAAATCTTTTAGATGGTGTTCATTCAATATTGTTGTTAAGGTTTGAATGGCTTTATTTATATATATTTCTCGCTCATCGCGTTTGGATGTTAGCAATGAAGCGATTTCTTTATATGTCTCAGGCTCCAAGTATCTAAAACATAAATCTTCAATTTCCCACTTTAATTGCCAGACACCGATGCGGTTCGCTAAGGGTGCATAAATACTCATTGTCTCTTGCGCTAATTGTTTTTTCGCGGTTATTTCAAGCTCTTTTGCTGCACGTAAGTCGACTAAGCGCTCCGCTAATATGATTAAAACAGCGCGGATATCAGTGACCATTGCGAGCAGCAATTTACGCAAATTTTCAATTTGATGATGTCCGCGTAATGAAGTTTGACGCAGCTTTTCTAAGGACTGCATTTGTATCGTGTCAGTCAATAATGTGCGTATGCCTTCGCCGAAATGTTCCGCAATAGGATCAGGATGAATCACATGGACTTTAAAAGCAGGGTACATTAACGCGGCGGCAAGGGTTTTACTGTCTAGATCCATGGATAATAAAATATCAGCTATTTTTAGCCCTTTTTTTAATAGAGTAGGGTCATTGTTTTCAATTAAACGAATAGCATGGGTAAGCAAGTCACTATCATTTTTGGGCCGTAACGTAGCCACATGGGCGAGCCAAGCCTCTGAGGTAGCTGTATGTGTAGATTGCTTAACCATATAGTACCCGCATATATAATAATTATTATTCAATAGGTTATTATTTTATACGTATTTTATTAACCTACCTATATAAGTGTAGCACTTTATGCCGTGGCGTCATTTTGTTTACGGATGAAAAAGTAGTAAATTGGCACGGCGGCCATAAAAAGCATTAACGTGGATAAAAGCAGTGTTTTCTCGAAACTTGAAATCATCCAAATGGAATAGGCAGATGCGACACATGCAACCAAGGCTGTTTTACTGAGTAATCCTTTAGAAGCGGCGCCTTCGCCTTTAATTGAGAATTTAACTTCAGCGAGCATCGAAGCTAAATAAGTGACTAGTGTTAATAAGGTCGCTAACAATGCAATTTTGTTAAATTGATTCAACAAAATTGGCTCGATGGTAAGTATTAAATAAAAAGTGATGATCGAACTTGATAATAACTGGGCAGCAATAGGCGCATCATGTTTAGACAATTTCGCAAAACGATGCGGGAATAAATTATCGCGCGCGGCGGCAAACACAATTTGTCCTTGAATTAATACACACACATTGAGTGCGCCGAGTCCAGAAATGACCGCGCATAATGCTAAAATGGCGCCTGCATTCACACCAAATAATTGGGTGGCGGCTTCCGCAAACGGAAATTGCGAATGCATTAATTGCTCGATCGGTATCATACCCATGAGCACGAAGGTACTAACAATATAAACACCCGCTGCGATCAGCGTTCCAAAAATAGTGGCTTTATAAATATCTTTATAACCAGACGTGTTTTCAGCCGGAACCGTTGCGGCTTCTAAGCCTACAAATGCCCAGAATGTTAGTGCAGCAGCACTACTGACCGCGCTAAAATGAGATTCATTACTGACGGTAAAGTGCGTTAAATTACTAAGATGCACACTGCCTAAGCCTATTAATGTAATTAAAAGCAGCGGTAAAATTTTGATGATAGTCAGAAATAACTGCACAACACCTGCGGTATGGATGCCAATTAAATTAATGATTGTGAATAACCACACAAAACCAATTTCAACGGCGAGCGTGTACACATGACTATACTGCGTTGAGTTTGAATTGAGCATGGGTAAAATAAATCCCAAATAACCAACACTCGCAACCGACAATGCAGAAATTGAAACCAAATTACTGATCCAGTAAGTATAAGCAATAATAAAGCCAGTGAGTCTGCCAAATGCTTTTTTACAATAAACATAAGGGCCGCCGGTTTTGGGGTAACGTTTGCTTAGATGCGCAAAGGTGAGTGCGACAAATAATGCGCCAAGAGAAGTATAGACCCACGCTACCAATGAAATGGTGCCATAGGCTGCCAGAGAAGCTGGCAAAATATATATACCCGTCCCAATAATATTTCCAATGACGAGGGAAATAAGAATAGGTAAGTTCAGCGCTTTCTTGTCCATTACAATTACTCTTCCACCGTCACCTTTTCAATCACCACATTATCCACTGGCACATTCTGGTGCCCCATGCGCGTAGTGGTGGGCACCGCTTTAATTTTGTCGACAATGTCCATTCCTTCTACGACATTAGCAAACACGCAATAACCCCAACCATTCGTCGTTTCACTCTTATAATTAAGAAAATCATTATCCACTACATTAATAAAAAATTGCGCAGAAGCAGAATGCGGATCAGAAGTACGTGCCATCGCAATACTGCCGCGCTTATTGGTTTTGCCAGTTTTACCTTCATTCGTGATGGTGGGCCGTGAGGTTTTTTGTTGCATGCTGCCGTCAAAGCCACCGCCTTGAATCATGAATCCATCCATGACACGGTGAAAAATCGTGCCGTTATAAAACCCACTCTTTGCGTAATCTAAAAAATTAGTAGCGGTGATGGGTGTGTTTTCAGTGTCTAATGCAATGCGAATGTCGCCAAAATTGGTGTGAAGCGTAATCATGGGAAGTTCCTATTCGATGGGTTGTAATAAATCAATTTTTGCCGCGCAAATAAAATCATTTTGTGTCAGCCCGTTTACTGCGTGAGTAGTAAATTTAACAACGCAATAGTTATAACCGACTTCCATATCCGGGTGATGATTTTCAAGGTTTGCAATCCATGCAATAGCGTTAACAAACGCCATGGTGTGATAAAAATTTTTAAAACTAAAACGACGGGAAATACATTTTCCATCGGTTGATACTTGCCATTGCTTAATTTTAGGCATGAATTGGTTGATTTCATCCTGGGTTAAAGCGGGAATGCCGCCTTCACAACCAACGCAGCGAATTTCATGTAATTCAGTCATGTTATTTTCCTAATACCTAATAAGCGGGTTCATGCATGCCCATCCGTCTCGCTTTTTGAATTAAACCGATTAAATCCATCTTGGTCAATTCAAATAGCACATCAAAATCATCAATCACAAAATAAACAGGCTGCATGATATCAATACGGTAGGGCGTACGCAAAATATCTATTACATCAAATGGTTTTCGTGAGGGGATGTCGCTTTCGACGCAGTATTTAGTTTCACCAAGTGAAGAAAGAATGCCGCCGCCATAGGCACGAATGCCTTCTGGCGTCTTAATTAAGCCAAATTCAATCGTAAACCAATATAATCGCGCTAACATTACTTGATCCTCGGATGATGCATGCATCGCAAGTTCCCCATAGCGTTGTGTAAACTCAGCACAAGCATCGTTGGTCAGCATGGGGCAGTGCCCGAAAACTTCGTGAAAAATATCGGGTTCTTTTAGATAATCCATTTCTTCGCGCCTGCGTATAAAGGTAGCGGCCGGAAAGCGACGGTTAGCAAGTAGGCTAAAAAATTGTTCAAATGGAATTAAGGCAGGAACGGGTTCTAACACCCAGCCTGTTTCTTTCTTCAATTTGAATGAAACCTCAGGGCATTGCGGAATTCTATCAGTAGGAAGTTGTAGTAACTCGAGTCCACGTAAATACTCAGCACAAGCGCGGTTTTCCACGATGGGCCGCTGTCTTTTGATTAACTCATGCCAAACAGCGTTCTCCAGAGGGGTATACGGTGCATTTCCATCTGCATCTACCGGTTTTGCAATATAAGTGGAAGCATGAAGTTGTCTCATGGCACTCCCCTTCGTTATTTTCTTTATATCCTTCTATTATGCCATGGCGCGCTAAGGCTGACGAGCGTATAAATGCTAGTATAATTATGTAATTACACAATGAAAATTTTTAATAACGACTTTATCGTCGCCCTTAGTCTGTAAATGACCGTAAATAGTAATGGTTTTGTTTTTAGGGACAGAGACATTACAAGAGGCGGGTAACCCTTGATTATAAACGCGCAAGGTGCGGGCATTGGTAATAAAGAGCGTATTCATTTCAAAGGCATTAATCATCGAAAAAACCTTGCCTTTTTTAGCGGCAAGAATGCTAAGACAACCCATTTCAGGCATGCACAAAAAGTAGGTGTTATCGTGGTTGGAACCTGAGCCGGAAATTTTAATTTTGATGTTTGCTACATCGGCTGCATAAGCACATTGTGCATTCATCATCACCATCAACACCCAAATGATCAGCTTTTTCATACCATCCCCCGCGATGTGTGAAAAACCCTTAAGTGACTAAAATTTTACCAGCATCATCTTAAGACCCCATTAACTAGACTTTTATTAACAAAAATATAATTTTGGTAAAAAAATAAACAATAAAATCAGGGGGTTAAAACGGGCATTCGAATCACTTTATTAGGATTTTTAGGTAAATAAACATAAAACAGGGGTCAAAATCGTGGACAAAGTCTCATATTCTTGTGAGACATTTGCTATATGTGAGGCCAAAAAGCGTAAGAAATTAGACCAGTCTGCTAAGATAATTGCCACACAATTTTTTTTATCTATTTGAATTAATAGAATATATTACTTTTATTGGATATTTATTTTCGATTAGGAAGGCTCCATGGCGATGTTTACCCCCTGTTGTGGTATCACGCTTTGCTGCGATAGACTTCCTTCATAGTCAAGGATGACTAGCGGTTAGAGAAAGGATTCTGCAACCACTCCTCGTTTTGTGTTATTGCATGGATGCAGACGTTAGCAAGGATGTTTTACAGGTTTCTGTTAAGGGCAGCTCCAAAACTGCCCTTTTTCTTTTATACCAACCCCCACTCCTTCTTTGTTTAAATATTTCATTAAAAAACAGACAAAGTGGATAATTTCTGATACATTATACCGGTTACTACGTCCGTTGAAGTTTAATTGGGGTGGTAATTTACATGAAATGTTTTTTATTTATTTAACGAAAGGTTATTAATTATGGCAGTAGCAGTACGTGAAAAAGGAACCGTTAAGTGGTTCAACAATGATAAAGGTTTTGGTTTTATTCAACGCGAACATGGCGATGATGTGTTTGTACACTTCCGCGCTATTAAAAGCGAAGGATATCGTTCTTTATCAGAAGGACAGATAGTAGAATTTACAGTAACACAAGGTCAAAAAGGCCCACAAGCCGAAGACGTTACTGTTATTGGCTAATTAATCAGCCTTTCAGTCTGTACAACTTGTTTAGGTGTGTTTTCATACCAAATAAGCAATAATCAGAGGCCCATTCTTTGTTTCATTGATGGGCCTTTGTTATTAGAGCAACGAAATATGTAGAAGCCGTCTTGACTAATCATCTTATACCTTACGCCGATTTAGATCCCAGCTTGATTTTAACCGCTGTTGAAAGCGTTGGCTTTCCGTGCACTGGAAGTTTATTGGCATTAAATAGCTACGAGAATCGTGTTTATCAGATTGGCATCGATGATGCGCCACCGTTGATCGCTAAATTTTATCGCCCCCATCGTTGGACCAATGAAGCTATTCTTGAAGAACACCAATTTGCTTTGGAATTAGCGGCGAATGAAATTCCTGTTATCGCACCCATCTTGATTGCGGAGCAAACGCTCCATACTTATCAGGGTTATCGGTTTGCACTCTTTGTGCGCCAGGGCGGACGTACGATTGAGCTCGATAATATGGAACACTTGGAATGGATGGGGCGTTTTATTGGACGCTTGCATGCAACCGGTGCCTATAAACCATTTCAACACCGTCTGCGTTTAGATGTGCAAACGTATGGACGGGGTCCTTATCAGTTTTTGTTAGAAAATAATTTTATACCCGCCGAAGTCAAAACAATGTATTGCTACTTTGTAGAAACCTTATTGGAAAAAATTGAACAAGCATTTGAGCAAGCAGGGCCCATACGTAATATTCGCTTGCATGGCGATTGTCACGCGGGAAATGTGTTGTGGAATAACGCAGGGCCACAGATAGTTGATTTGGATGATTGTTTAATGGGGCCTGCTGTTCAAGATATTTGGATGCTGTTATCTGGTGGCACTAAACACGAGGTGAGCGCGCAGTTAGATAGGATTTTGAAAGGTTATTTAGCATTTCATGATTTCAATTACGCGGAATTACACTTGATAGAAGCACTGCGTAGTTTGCGTATGCTCCATTATTCCGCCTGGCTTGCAAAACGCTGGGAAGACCCTGCTTTTCCAAGGAGCTTTCCTTGGTTCAACACCTTGTCATACTGGAAAGAACAAGTCGTAGATTTAGAGAAGCAGGTGGAGGTATTGGAGGAGTAAAAACAAGGTGGGCTAAGCGCATCCTGCGCTTAACCCAACGCTTAAACTACTTGTTCTTTTTCTTTTCTTGCTTTTCTTTACGTTTTTCCATTAAAGATTTTGCTGCTGGTTTCTTTTTGTTTTTCTGTGGTTTTTGTTCCTTGCTCATGGTGCTATCTCCTTAAAATAGAGTGTATGACATGATGCATTTTAATGAAAACAAAGACAGGCCGCTAGTTTATTTTCATTGATCTTGCAGAGGGGCCATTTTGGTGATAAAAAAACAGGGCCTACTTTAAAAATCGAGCACAACCGGCAGGACAGCATGGTTATTCAATATGGAGTTCTACACAATAGAAAAACAGCTGGTACGGCAGTAAAATATGTTATTTCCCAGCAAAAACGGCGAACACCCTCACTGACTGTGCACTGCTTTGAACATGCCATGACATTCCCTAAATTTGTTAGTACGCACCCTTCAGCAAAAGCAATTTTTTTTGTACGTGATCCTGTTTCGCGTTTTGTTTCGGGTTTTTATAGCCGTTTACGAGAGGGTAGGCCGCGCTACTATTATCCTTGGAGTTCTGGGGAGAAAAGAGCATTTAAACGTTTCCAGCACCCCAATCAGCTTGCTGAGGCGCTTTCCAGCTTAAACTTACTGAAACGGTACTTTGCATGGTCTGCCATGCGTTCCATTGGGCATGTGCGGCATCGGTATGTCGCTTTTTTAGGGTCGCTGGCTTTTCTTGAAAAGGAAGCCCATAAAATTGCGTTTATTGGACATCAGCCGGATTTTGATGCGGATCTCGTCCGTCTACGCGCACTGTTACAAATTGACGAAGACATTGTCGCTCCCAGCGATGAAACCAATGCGCATCGTAATCCCAGGGGAACAGATAAATATTTAAGCGACAAGGCGTTACGCAATCTGAAACGCTGGTATGCAGACGATTTTGGAATATATAATTGGTGCTTAGAAAAGCGTAATGAGCTACTAATAGGCGAGCATTGAATGGCATGGATGTTTAAGCAGTGGCGCTTACTTGCCATATTGACGCTGTTTATTATCAGCACAGTCGCACGATCTGAAGGTTATGTAGGCAAACGTTTTTTTCCTTCGACGATTGTCATTGAAAGCCCTTTTATTTCTGACAAATTAGCTCTTACATACTTTCGGACAGAAGCACCAGGATCGAATGGTGGTGATGCCTGGACCTCGAACCCTCGATTACAATACGCCTTACGTGTGACTAAACGACTTCAACTCTCTATTAATGCGAGTTATTTACATGTAAAAAATCCAGGGCATCCACCGGCGAACGGGTTTAATGATTGGCAGGTGGGTGCTAAATATAATTTTGCTAGAATACCAAGCACAGAGTCTATTTTTTCTGTCAGTCTCAATTCAACCATAGGGGGCACAGGTAGTCCGCGAGTGGGCGCGAATTCTCATACCACGCTTTCGCCACAACTTTTATATGCACAAGGTTTTGGTATCTACTTTGACGCAATCAAATTCCTAAGACCGTTAGCCATTGGTGCTAACGTTGGGCCTAATATTGTTACTAACAATTATACTGTCACCAGTATTAACTGGGGTTTTGCAATTGAATATAGTTTTCTTTATTTAGATCATTTTATTTATCAATTTAAAATCCCACTAATAAATTCATTGGTTCCGGTAATAGAAATACCGTTATCAACCTGTACACAGGGTAGTTGTAGTGGTCAAACGACGGGGAATGTTGATCCTGGTATTATTTATGTTGGGCGTTATGGGCAATTTGGTATTGAGGCCATTATTCCTATTAATAGTAATACGGGAAGCAAGATTGGTGGGGTGGCGCAGCTTTATTTATATCTTGATAATATTTTTCCTAGCTTGTTCTCGAGCTGAGTGACGAAGGGGTCAAGTCTCTGCTTAACGAATATTAAAGTTCCTGTAATCGTTATTCTGATTTTTATTTATTCGTTAAGCAGAGACTTGACCCCTATGTTTCTTAAGCAGAGACTTGACCCCTATGTTGACCCCTATCTCGCGCGAGCGTGCGCGTTTGAAAAATTATTTCGGTTTGGGTAGATGCGCAGAAGCAGTGAGTGCAGCTAAATCTTTTCCACTGGTAAATTGCTGAATGAACGTATCCATTTTTTTGATAAAGTCACTTAATGATGGTTCGTTCTGGGCCGCCTTAAAAAAATTTAAGCCGGTGTCTTTAAACGCTTTATCGTCTTTAAATGCATCTAGGGTCAATTTTAATTGTGCAAGAAGTTGATCAGGATTGATGGCCCCGCATGTAAATCGGTTAAAATTGTTAATCAATTTGCACAACGCGGAAAATTTTGATTGTAATTGGTCTACTTCATCAGTAATGGGTTTTTTGGGGTCAGTATTCACTATTGAATGTAAAGTTTTAATCATTTTTTCTAATTTGGCATCAAGCGAGGTTTTATAGATGGATATTTCTTCCATCATATTTTTACATAAGTCTGCATAATCTTGCTGTCGTTTTGCAAAATAGTCTAAAGAAAAAGTTGGGTTTGCATAATTCGAAACGGCTAAGGCGGCATTCATGCTTGTAGTTTTATCTTCAGTATTGTTCACGTACTCTAACATTGCAAATCCCCAAATATTCTCCGAGAAAGAAGAAAGCACAAAATTCGTTTTTGCAATTATTATTTCTCTTTCCTTTTCATTTAAGTTTAAAAAATTCATCCAATCATTGGATGGATTTCCACTAAGATCTAACAATTGCATCGTTGTAGCAGCTGACATGTGGTCAAACCAGTTGTTGAGCGCCGCTTTGGTTTTTTTATCTTCGATGTTTAGAGTTGGCATGTTATCGTTTAATATAACAGTTGCATTATCTATAATATTTTTGAATTCATGCATTAAACCTTGCATTTGTTCTTGAGGAAGCATGAGTGGAAATTCGTTAAATACTCTGCCTAGCACGTTTGCTTTTATTTGTGCTTTAAATTTTTCACTTAATTTTTCTCTTGTGAAATCTTTATTATTTAGCAATATATCAATTATGGAAGACATCTTGCCCCCATCGTTTTGTTCATCTTTATAGGCCTATTATAGCGTATTGAAGATCATACTTATTTAAACAGTTGGGTAGGGTAAACACTGGGGGTAAGTAACCTATTGAATCTAACGGATTATATGAGATGGTGTGTTCAGCAAGAAAATAATGAAAGCTGCATAATACTTCTTCAAATGACAGGCTAATTCCATTAATCTATAAGGATGGGTCATTCTTCGAGACGAACGTTTTGATCGGGAAAAAATGAGTATCGACGATGTCTACCAATTTTTTATTCCTTATGATATCAAAAAAGATGATATAGCCTATTCTGCTGCAAAAAATCAGATTAATACCTGCTTAATTTCATTAGTAGCCTCGTTTTTTTATGCGCAACTTTATTATTTTCTCCATTTTGAACAAGCTGTGATCGCCTTTGCATTGACAGAAGCGGTGATGTTCTCATCCTTGTTCATTTTAAAATATTTTCATTCATTGGAGCTTGCTGTTCATCTGATGGTTTTATCTATGACCGCTGTATTTATATGGCTGATATATCATTTGGGAGGTATCGCCTCTCCCGTTACTTATTGGCTTATTTTACCGGGCATGGTTGCAGCCTTTGTGGGTGGTATCCGAGCGGGGATAGTTTGGTGCTTAATTAATGTGGCAGCAGGGATGTGCTTTTATACCATGCATATCATTTCCTATCCATTGCCTACACCGCCCGTGACAAATTTAATTTTATTAGAATTTATAAGCTTCAGTGGTTTGGCTATGTTGGTGGTGATGCTTATCTATATTTATGAAGCTGACAAATTTACCAGTTTAAATAAATTCAAAGATTATGCTTATAAGGATGGGTTAACACAATTACCGAATCGCCGTGCTTACGAACGAATTTTGGAAAATGCTATATATAAGGCAAATTCTCAATCCTCAACCTTCACTGTTTTTTTAATCGATGTGGATAATTTTAGGCGAGTGAATGAATCATTTGGTGAATCGTATGGAAATATATTACTGCAGGAAATTGTTCATCGAATTAAAAATAATATTGTGAATACAGAATTAATAGCTAAAGTGAGTGGTGACCAGTTTAAAATTATAATTGAAGCAATGACGGACCATAAAGCCATCAGAGAGATAGCAGAGTGTTTGCTTGGTGCGCTAAAAATTCCCTATTATATTAATAATAATGAAATCAATATTACTGTTAGCGTTAGTATTGCTATTTACACGCCACGCAAGGTGTCAGAGCAGCATATTGATCGCTATGTTGAATTAGCAATGTTGAAGGCTAAAAAATTAGGTGGAGATAATTTTCAATTCTATACCTCAGAACTTGCTACAGAAGAAGCATCACGCATAGAAATTGAACGTAGTTTGCCTAACGCAATCGCAAATAATGAAATTGAATTATATTTCCAGCCGCTTTTTGAAGCTAAAAATTCTAAAAAAATAACTGGGATCGAGGCTCTGTTAAGATGGCATTCTAAAACACTGGGCGATGTGCCACCCAGAGTGTTTATACCGATAGCAGAAAAAATTGGATATATTGTTCCATTAGGTGATTGGGTGTTATTTGAAGCATGTCAAAAATACATGACGTGGTTTAAGAGTGGAAAAATACAAGAGTCGATTTCACTTGCCATTAATATTTCACCCATTCAACTACATCGAAAAGATTTTATAGATACGGTTAGGCAAGTGTTGGTGGAAACAGGCATTCCTCCTGAACGATTAGAATTTGAATTAACTGAAACTGCTATTGTGACATCTGAGAGTGACCTTATTGACGTTTTGGAACGATTAAGAAAAATGGGTATTTGTACACTGATTGATGATTTCGGATCGGGTAGCACCTCACTCAGTTATCTAACTACGCTTCCAGTAACAGGTTTAAAAATTGACAAAGTATTTATGGATAAAATGCTAACAACTGTACCTAGTGCAGATATTGTTGAGTCCATCATTAATCTTGCTCACAAAATTAATTTGAAAGTGATTGCTGAAGGTGTGGAATCTAGCGGCCAATTGGATTATTTGGTAAATCTTAATTGCGATATTGTGCAAGGATTTTATTTAAGCAGGCCTCTTAAAGCGGATGATTTGGTACGTCTGTTGGAGAAGCATCAGATGATGTCTTAGCGATGCAAGCGATATAGTAGTAACTGCGCAAAAAATCCTCTATTTTCCATGGTTTTTTCTATTTATCGTTGACAATCTGTCGTATTTTGTTTACATGTTAATCCCATTGATTTCTTTAGCCTGAGCAATAAAAGGGCGAAAAGAATATAATAAGAATCAGAGGTGATTGATGATAATTAAACGAATCTGTTTTTTATTTTTTGTGGTTCAATTGTTTGGTTTTAGCTGGCCTTGGGATCCGCATGTTACAAACCCGAGTGAGCCAGGTGCGAATGAATGGTTGCAAACGCAAATGCATTTATTGAAAGCTAGATCATCTAATATTGATTCTGATGTGTTACGTCTTAGTTTGATTGCTTATTTAAAAGCAAGACAACGTGGAATGGATCATAAACAAATTCTCACGGTGATTGATTATTCAAAACCATCCTATGAAAAAAGATTATGGGTATTTGATTTAAAAAGCAGCAAGCCGCTTTATAACACGTGGGTATCGCATGGTAAAAACAGTGGTGATGTGCAAGCCACTTCTTTTTCAAACAAAGTTCATAGTTTGCAATCTAGCATTGGTGTGTTTTTGACGGGCGAATCCTATATGGGTAATTTGGGTTATGCATTACGTCTAAATGGATTGGAACCAGGTATCAATGATAATGCCTTACGTCGTGCTACAGTGATGCATGGTGCCCGTTATGTGAATGCGGAAACGGTTAGGCGTTATGGACGTGTAGGCACAAGTTGGGGATGTCCTGCTGTCAGTAAAGATCTGGTTGGGCCTATTATTAATACGATTAAAAATAATACGCTGTTGGTTGCTTATTATCCGGATAGATGGTGGATCGGGCACTCTACGTTTCTTTAATATTCTGTAAGATACAGCGGTACGACAGAATAAATCTTTATTAATGAATCTGTTATATTCCTATGTCGAAAAATAAGTAACTATTCAGCGACTTGTCAGAGCGAGGCTACAAAGCGTAAAGCCTGCGCAATCTAGCGTTATTTTGCTGGTTTCTGGGTTGCCACGCCCAGCAAAAAACGCTGGGCTCGCAATGACGGCTGAGTAGTTACAAAAATAATACACACATTGAAGCTGGGATTAAAAAAAGGTACAATCCTCGCTCAATTGAGCTGTACCTGGACGATATCCTGGTTACTGAATTCTAAAGAGGCAATATATGTTTAGGCAATATATGTTTTCAACTAGCAACACTGATGCAACAACTTCAGAAAACGAAACAACGCCGGTTGATCATGCTCAATTATCTGGAATGTCATTAATTATGCATATTGCCAACATTCAAGATGAAGATGAACGCTATGAAGTAGCGATTTTGCATGAGAATGAGGATCTCAGTCATTTACTCGCCATCGTTAAACTCTTTAATAATGAGGTGAAAAAATTTGCCCTCATCACAGCATGCGGCAAGAAGATACCTAATAATCGTCTTTATTTTCTCCTCAACTTATTTACGACTGAAGAAGAACGTCGCAAAGCTGCGGTGTACCTTGGTGCAATGGGTAGAATTGATAAAAACAATTTAAGAGATATCCTCCAAACATTTGCTAAAGAAAACCGTCTCGATTTAGTACATCGATTTAAAGACAAAGTCGATGCCAAAAACATATTGGAAGTTAGTAATGCATTTGGAGATGAGACAAATATGACGACATTTTTTGTCGAATTTGCGGAACATCTTGATTTAATGAGCTTAACGTTTCTGCTATCACATAGAATTAAAAATGAAGATAACAAGTTGAAGATAGCTATAGCATTCAACAAGACACTTAATCGTTCAGACATAAAAAGCTTACTGAAATTATTTAATGAAAATGATCGCATAAAAATACTTGTCAATTATATTCATCGGAACTTAATTCCCGGGTCTAGTTTTGAAGAGAGATTTCAGATTATTTTGGATGCACAATTTACCGAGGATAAACATCGTCTTTGGTTAATATCAAATTTTATTCTTAATTTAATTAAACAACAGCTGGACTTTCCATTTGATAAAATAAAAGGAATTGCCTGTTACTTTAGGGAAGAAAAAAATCGTTTATCTTTTTTAGAAGATTACTGTCGTTCTGATATGGATAAATTGCGTTTAGTGCTTGTTGCCTGGGATGAAACAGGCCCCTTAGTCAAGGATCCGGTTGCGTTCGCAAAAAATATCAAAGGTGATATTAAAAATATCAAAGATCTAACCGCTGTTCTTAATCTATTAAACGACTTAAAAAAATCGAATGGTATGGTTGATCTAAAAGATTATTTAAGTATTTTTTCGTTAGATCATTTTATAGCATTAATCAGATCTCAAAACGATCGTAATAAACAGCATGAAGATTATGATTCTTTTTCAAACCTTCTTCATGATTTGCTTACAGAAACTTCTGATTTCGCTTTGATCAATGATCGATTAATGTTAGGCAGTGCTGATGCTTTCTTTGCGCATCTGGATTTTAAAGTAGCATTAGATGGACTGGCCGAAAAAATACAGACTCGTGGCGCAACAGACCAACCTCTTTCAGATCAAAAGCTACCAGAACTAGTACCAGGTCTTCTGCGCGCTGTTGCAATAAGAAGGACTAACCATATTAATCCAAAAGATGCTGATTATAAGGTATATCAAGCATGTTATATCGCATATAAATCTGGGAAATTAAATTTGAAAGCGCTACATAACCTAACACAAAAAATTAATCTTGTGCGCGAAGTAAATAGTTCCTCTGCTGCTGGTCTAGAAAGTTTGATTAAGAGTTTAAAGACCGATCCCATTGAAACTGGCCAACGACGTTTAGACAAAATAATAGTTGGGGCTTTACTAATCTTCGTAGGCGCGGTTTTTGTTGCGGCTTGTATTGGGCTTGCAGTTGTGTCATTTGGCGGTTCGATTCCTGGTTTTGTCTTTGGCTATAGTTTAATGCACGCAGGGCTTGCAATAGCCGGTAGTTTAGTTGGGGCGGAGCTTACGATCGCATTCGGTATGTTTGCTTATAGCGGCAGAAAACAAGGGCTCGCTAAGGTATTCGATGATTTTGCTGAGGAGCAAAGGGCGAAAGTTGCACCGTAAATAGTTTTTCGCTGGCTTGTTCTCGGGCTGAGCATCTTGATTGATAGTTGGGGTGTTACCCTATTGCGTTTTCGCTCCAAACGCGCCATCCATGGCGCTTCGCATTGCATCCTGCAATCCAGTCGCTACAACACAATAGGGTAACACCCCAACTATCAATCAAGATGCTAACTCTCAAACGCGCACGCTAGCGCGGTCACCGGATCACCCCTCATCCGCCCGTTGGGCACCTTCTCCCACAAGGGGAGAAGGCTGAGTAGTTAGGATTGTGGACACATTTGAACTTCTAAAACGCTGAAATCCTTCACCCACCTCACTACTCAGTTGTAGCCTGGACACGTTTTGTGTATAGACCGGGGACATAGGTAACACTTGTGCGGGGACATAGGTAACACCTAGTCCCCGCACAAGTGTTACCTATGTCCCCGGTCTATACATTTTGTGTGTCCAGGGTGTTGCGACAATCAATAACTTTGAAAGCATCTTCAACCTTTACTACGCAGCCTTCTCCCCTTGTGGGAGAAGGTGCCCAACGGGCGGATGAGGGGTGATCCGCTACTCGCGAGCGCGTGCGCGTTCGAGAGGTTAGGGTTTTGATTGATTGCTGGGGTGTTACCCTATTGTGTTGCAGCGACTGGATTGCAGGATGCAATGCGAAGCGCCATGGATGGCGCGTTTGGAGCGAAAACGCAATAGGGTAACACCCCAGCAATCAATCAAAACCCTAGCCCGAGAACAAGCAGCAGCAATAATTATTTATACTTCCGTCTTCTCAACTTCTTCGGACCATGCGGACCTTTCCCTCTAGGCATAATACCTCCTTCATCTAATCACATTACATCATCATATTGTAATTCAAATTATTCATGATCCATAACGAACCTATCACAATGGAAATTAAAATAACAATCGTAAATAACAATGACAACACATTCGTGCGTGATTGTTCGGTTTGTGTGTTTAAACGTAGAAAACAAATTACTTGAACCAGAAATTGAATAAATGCGGAAGAATAAATAATGCCAAACATGGCCCATTTGCTAAATTGACTAGACTGAATGACCCAGAAGGAAAGACAAGTTAGCGCGATGCAACAAAGCAAACCGATAATATAGATGCTTAATTTTTTTTGGCCGGAACCATAATCTGGGGTGACTCTGCTCTCTAGTTCCATGCTACATGGCTCCCATGAGGTAGACGATGGTAAAGACAAAAATCCAGACTATATCTAAGAAATTCCAGAATAAGCCTAAATACGTCATGCGCCGCATAACGATATGGGAGGCTTTTAAGAAAGGAATTTGTATGATCATGGATAAAATCCAAAGTAGACCGATGCTGACATGTAACCCATGCGTACCAACCAGGGTAAAAAACGATGAAGCGTGTGCGTTGATGTCCCACCTGAATCCCTCGTGCGCAAGGTGTATAAATTCACTTACTTCTATAAAGATGAAGCTTGCGCCTAGCAGAAAAGTTAGCAAAAGCCACACTTGCGCTTTCAATAATTTTTTTTGATACATATTTAAAATACTTAAACAATAAGTAAAGTTTGATGCTAATAGAAGCATTGTTTCAATGAATACATCAGATAAATTAACGTAATGTTTAAGTGTGGGCCCATGCGGCATATCTGAATAATTTAATACTAAAAAAACGGCAAACAAACTAGCGAATAAAATGCAATCTGTGAGAATGTATAACCAGAAACCAAAAACATCCGTTGCATCGTTATAAATGGCATGTTCATCAATGTTCATTACTTCACCGTGCATTGGGCAAGCTCCTTTAAGTGGGCTAACTCAGTGCGTCTTACTGTTTCTGCGTCTATATAATAATCTGTATCAGTAATAAATGATTTTGCAATCACAGTGGCGATGATGCCAAGTAATCCCACTATGCCGGGAATGAGCATGTGCCACACCAAGGCAAAGCCTGTGATGCCTGCAAAAATGGCGATGATGCATCCCGCAGGCGTGTTTTTTGGCATATGTATTGCTTCATAATGAAGCCGATTGGGATGTATCTTGCCTTCTCCAATTTGGAGCTGTTTATTTACCCACAATTGATCAAGCGAATTGACAGATGGAATGACAGCAAAATTATAAAGTGGCGCAGGGGATGCGATTGACCATTCTAATGTGCGCCCATTCCAGGGGTCACCGGTATGATCACGCAAGAAAGCGCGATATTTAAAGCTTAAGAATAACTGTAAGATTTGTAAGATGATCCCAATTAGAATGAGTGCCGCGCCAAGTGCTGCGACAATCAGATAGGGTTGATAAAGCGTGTTGGCATAATGGCTATTTCTACGCATAAAACCATCTAAACCGATGACATACAATGGCATGAATGCGACATAAAAACCAATCACCCAAAAAGCAAATGCCCACATACCTGATTTTTCATGTAAGCGAAAACCAAAAGCCTTTGGAAACCAATAAATAAATCCGGCAAAATAACCAAATAACACACCGCCAATAATAACATTATGAAAATGCGCCACTAGAAATAAACTATTGTGTACTTGAAAATCAACCGGTGGTACCGCCATCATCACACCCGTCATGCCACCGATGGCAAAGGTGGTAAAAAAGGCTATGACCCATAACATGGGTGTAGCCAAAATAATACGGCCTTTATACATGGTAAATAACCAGTTAAAGACTTTGACGCCTGTGGGGATGGCAATTACCATGGTTGCTATACCAAAAAAGCTGTTTACATCGGCACCCGCACCCATGGTAAAAAAGTGATGCAACCAAACGACGAAAGATAAAAAAGTGATAATCGCGATTGCCCACACCATGGTGGTATAACCAAATAATTTTTTCTGACTAAACGTGGCGACGACTTCTGAAAAAATACCGAAGGCGGGGAGAATAAGAATATAAACTTCAGGGTGTCCCCATATCCAAATGAGATTGATATATAACATGACATTGCCACCCGCAAAATCCGTGAAAAAATGCATACCCATCATGCGGTCCAAGGCCAACAATGCTAGGGTGACAGTCAATACTGGGAAGGCGAGGGCGACTAAAATCATGGCGCACAATGCAGACCAGACAAATACGGGCATTTTCATCCAGCTCATGCCAGGAGCACGCATTCTAAAGATAGTGGCGATAAAATTAATGCCTGCCAGCAATGTACCAACCCCCGCTACTTGCAGCGACCAAATGTAGTAATCCACGCCTACACCCGGGCTGTAATAAAGTTCTGATAAGGGTGGATAGGATAACCAACCGGTAGCAGCAAAATCACCAATCACTAATGAGGCATTGCATAACATAGCACCGGCAAATGTCAGCCAAAAACTTAATGAATTTAAATAGGGATAGGCTACATCACGCGCACCAATTTGTAAGGGGAGTGCAATATTGAGCAAAGCAAACATCAAAGGCATGGCGACAAAGAAAATCATGATAACGCCATGCGCCGTAAAAATTTGATCATAATGTTCTGGCGGTAAATAACCTAGGTTTTCGCCAGCGGCAATGGCTTGTTGAGAACGCATTAATACGACATCAGAAATACCGCGCAAAAACATGACAAAGCTCAATATCAAATACATGATCCCAATTTTTTTATGATCAACTGACGAAACCCATTCATTCCATATGTAAGCCCACTTTCCATAAACTGTAATAAAAAACAGGACGGCAATGACGATTAAAACCATAAATACGAAAGCGCCCATGATAATGGGAGAATGAAAAGGAATGGCATCTAATGTTAATTTACCAAACAATAATTGTGCCAGCATACTTATTCCTTACGCGGTAAATTGCTGCGTGGGTGTGCTGTACCCGTTGAATTCATATAGGTATTCACCACATTTTCAAATAAATTATTGGGTATACCAGAGAAAAATTTTGGTTTATCGTTAATAGTGGGATGTAGTAATTCGTTATACGCTTGATCGGTGAGGTGTAGAGGAGATTTTTTGGTTTCATTGAGCCACTGCTGCATTTTTTCTGGTGTGACCACATTCACAGCAAAATGCATGTCCGAAAAACCATTACCATTAAATTGTGTGTTCATTCCATCGTAGACACCAATTTGTGTTGCAACTAAATGTAGGCGCGAACGCATACCCGTCATGGTGTAAATTTGGCTGCCAAGTTGTGGAATAAAGAAAGCGCTCATCGGCACATTATCGGTGGTGATCCAATATTCAATTTGTTGATCTATAGGAATGACCAGATAATTAATGGTGGCAATATGATGTTCTGGATAGATGAATAACCATTTCCAAGGTAGAGCGATTACTTGTATTACCATAGAAGATTGGTTGTAACCCGTTACTTTATTGAAAGGGTCATATTCATGGGTTTTTTTCCAGGTTAATAAGGCAAGCACCACGATGATGACACAGGGGATACCCCACCAGAGTGATTCTAGAAAGAAGCTATGGCTCCAATTTGGTTTGTAATCTTTAGTGCGATGAGAAGCTTGATAATGATAAACAAAGGTGAAACTCATGATGATGACGGGCAGCACAACTATGAGCATTAAGGCTAAGGTATTAAAGAAAAGTTTGCGCTCTTCAAAGGCAACGATACCTTTAGGGTTCAGTAACCCCAGTAAATGTGTGCTACAGCCTGTTAAGAGCAAAATGGCAAGACAGCTCGCCGCGATAGTGACACTGTTTTTTCGCATCCGTGCGATCATCGTAAATAAGCCCTATGTCTTCTACTTTTAAACAGTATAGTCTAGTGTTATGATTTTCTATAGCGTATTTTCAACTGAAATGGATGCTTACTTATGGATTATATCGTTTTTGCCCGCTGGTTTGGTTTGGTCTCGGTGTTTTTGTCATTGGGTATATTATTTAACCTTGAAGATGCCCGTCAAATGGCAAAAAACATGCTGAAAGATGAATCAGGTTATATTATGGGTGGAGTGCTTCCTGTTGTGTTTGGCAGCTTGTCATTATTGTTTATTAACCGCATTGATCTCAGCTGGAGTTTGCTGGTAACTATCGTCGGCGCGTTAACGCTCGCGGTGGGTGTGTTTAGGGTGATATTTGTTAGACAATGGAAAGAGCTAATATCACGTCACATCGAACAAATTCCTTTTTTATTTAGCTTGTTCGGCCTGATGTTTGGTGTCGTGTTGCTGTATATCGGGTTTCTTGCACGCAGCTTTGATTAGTGAGTGATTAGTCGGCGTGACGATCAACTTCTAGTGATAGCGCAATTTGGTTTGCGCATGATTCCAAAAGCCGCATTTGTTCTGGGGAAAATAATTCATTTGTTTTAGGCTGTACTCTCAGCACGCCAATGACACCTTTGGATGCTAATAAAGGAATATAAACCGCATTTGAAAATGGTAGGGTTCCTGTGCCTAAACCTGCAATTTGCCTCATTTCATACACCCATTGAGCAACACCCATTTCTTTTTCATCCAATGATGGGGTTTTGCTGTTACTCCAAGAAACAATTTTAAGACGGCCATTTTCAGGCATTAAGGCAATAACATCGCTATTAAAAATTTCATTAATGTATTTTATCCCTACTGCTAATAATTTTTTTACACCACGAGTGTTTGAAAGTTGGCGGCTCAAGTTAAACAGTGCGGACGTTTGGTGTTCAAAATGCTTAGCTGCAAAAGTTTCCCGCCGTGTGATAATAGTTAAATGGCTGATAATGAGCGTTACGACGAGCATAATAACTAGTGTAATGAAGTCATCAATGCTATTAACAGAGATATTATAAAATGGCTGCATAAAAAAGAATTCATAGGCAAGAACACTTAATAATGACGTCATCACAGATGGTCCAGATTTACCAAATAAAGCGACTACAATCACACCTAATATATATACCAACACTAAACTGGCTGAATTCAAAAATGGATACAATACAAAATCTATCAGAGTTGCAAGCCCCACCATGCCAAATGAAAAAATATATACAAACCATGAAATGACCACATGCGACACAATAATTTTTGACTGGGCTTGTTTGCTGATGCTGCCTGTCATGATGTAGACATCAATTTCTTCTGACTTACGAACAAGTTCATCCGAGATATTGCGATGAAATAAATTTATCCAGCGTGGACGAATGTGTTTCCAAACGATGATTTGAGTAACATTCTGTTCACGGGCAAACTTTAGCACCTCAGATACCACATCAAACCCAGTTAATATACGAATATTCCCACCTAACTGTTCTGCTAAGCGTAAATTGAGGATCGCACTATTGCGAATTTCTTCCGTAGATTTAATGCGTGGTGTATCAACATAAACAGCAATCCATTCTGCTTTTAAATGCGAAGCAGTGCGGAAAGCGGATCGAATAAGCTTCAGTGATTCAGGGCCAGGTCCGACACACACTAATATTTTTTCTTTGGTGGGCCAAATGTGTTGTATGCCTTCTCCTTGCCTATATAACTGCACTTGTGACCCTACTCGTTCTGCGGTGACTCGCAACGCTAATTCGCGTAGGGCGGTGAGATTGCCTTTTCTAAAGAATTTTTTTTCAGCTAATTCAACGCGTTCAGGAATATACACTTTCCCTTCTCGTAAACGCTTGAGTAAATCTTCGGGCGGTAAATCAACTAATTCAATCGTGTCTGCTTTTTCTATCATTAAATCAGGTACTGTTTCTTTAATGGGCGCATGGATAATATGTGACACATCATCGTTAAGACTTTCAATATGCTGCACGTTTAGCGTGGTATACACATCGATACCACGGTCCATTAATTCTTTAATATCCTGCCAGCGTTTTTTGTGGCGTACCCCTGGTGCATTGGTGTGCGCCATTTCATCCATTAGGATCAGTTGTGGGTGCCGTTTTAAAGCGCCATCTAAATTAAATTCAGATAATTTTTGCCCGCGGTAGTTAATTTCTTGGCGTGGTAACAATTCAATTTTACCTAACAATGCGTCAATTTCAGCGCGTCCATGTGATTCGGCGACACCGATGACAATGTCCTTTCCTTCCTTTTGCTGGGAGAGCGCATCCTGCAACATCGTATAGGTTTTTCCAACGCCTGGTGCTGCGCCTAGATAGATTTTAAGCTTACCAACCCGTTGCTGGCGCTCTTCTTCCTGAACTTTTTTTAATAATAGTTCGGGGTTGGGTCGGTTATCATCCATGTGACGGTGCTCCTATGTGTATTTCCTAAGACTAGAGGAGTCGCAAAATTTTCAAACCAATAATTGTATCATTTTTGATTGATGAGTGACACCAGATCCTCTGTATTGGAGTAGTAGGCTGAATGGTCTGCATCGAGGTGCGTAATGTGTTTGGTGGCCTTGTTGCTCATCTTTAGCTGGTCGCTTGGTAGAAGTACGCGGTCATCGGTACAAATGAAAAACCGTTTAGCTACCCGATTGAAAGAATCGCCTACCCTGACTTTGGCGGTGAAGGGTTGCAGGGGCTGCGGTTGTAATTGATTGAAGGCTTCTTGCGCGTCTTTGGTGCTACAACGATTGAAAAAAAGTGACATCAATTCGGGGCAGCGCTTGAGTTGTATTTCTTGCTTAACTCTATCAATGAGGAGCAAAGGGGATACTCCGCGCGATTCAAGTTTTTCTGCAATGGAAAACAATGATTGATTATCTTCTGGAATATACGCTGCAATAAATACTAGCTCTTTAATGCGGTTTGGAACGTGTTCTGCCACTTGCGAAATAATGAGCCCGGCCATGCTGTGACCAATGAGTGTGACGGGTTCTGCTTGTTGTTCAACAAGCTCGATGATGGCGGTGACATAATCTTGAAAAGTGACGGTGTGGGTGGGCTGCATACGCATACCATGCCCAGGTAAATCAGGCGTGATTACCCGATGACCAGCTGCCATCAGTGGGTCTGCCACGCGCTTCCAGCACCAGGAAGCCTGCCAAGCACCGTGTAGGAAGATGAATGTTTGTGGCGATGACATGGTTTGTCTCGTATTTGGCAGTGTTTGAAATAAGTGTATTATAGCGCAGTATAAACGATGGAGAATCATTTCTTATGCACTTAAGAAGTATTTTAACTGCGCATAATGTTTCCACAACCGCATTACTCACTAATTATTGGAAGAATGTAGCGAAAGCCAAAGAAAATTGGCCGACTTTGTGCCAAAAACAAGGTAAGAGAGATAAGGATTTATTTAAAGACCCACTCATGTCGCTTTTTGTTGATGCAGATATTACAGCCGAAGCTGCGTTGCGACTTGATAAAAAAATGTGGCTGTCTCTTGCTACCCGCACGCGGTTTTTCAGGCGCACCGTGTCGCTCGCAGTTAAACAAAAAGCCGTGAAACAAATCATTATATTGGGCAGTGGCTTTGATACGCTGCCAGCACGCAAATTAAAATATACTCAGAAATTTGGCGTAAAATTTATCGAAATTGACCAACCGTCAATTTTAAATTGTAAAAAAGATATTTACACTGAAAACCAGATTGATAGTAATGCGAAATATATTGAACTTGATTATATCAAAGAGAATTTAATCGACGCATTAAAAAAACATGATATTGATTTTGCTGAATCGACATTGATTCTTTGGGAAGGCAATACATTTTATCTTGAGGCATCAGAGGTGATTGGTATATTGCGCAGTTTAGCTGCTCACTTTGAAAAGTTAATTATTAGCTTCGATTTTCTGCATGCATCGATGCAAACGCATACGAAAGAGCTTGATCAAGCAGCAAGTGATCAATCGCTTACAAAAACCTTGGATCAATTTTCTAAAAAGAAATCGCCATTCAAAGCATTTTTTGAACCTAAGGATCTTATTTCGCAATGTGAAGGGTTTGGCATAAGGTGTATTGATCACAAAACAGCGGCTGAATTGGCGGAAGGGTATGAGGTTGACGAGGAACCTTATTATACTGGGGAAACCTACTCGATGATTAGTTTTGAGCGATGATGGTTTGTTCGCGGGTTAGACGAGGGGGTCAAGTCTCTGCTTAACGAATATTAAAATTCCTGTAATTGTTATTCTGATTTATATTTATTCGTTAAGCAGAGACTTGACCCCCTCGTTTCTAACTCGAGGACAAGACCAGCTCGTTTTTAAACGCCAAGGTGTTTGATTCAAGATATCGATTTGTAAAAATAACAATCGTATAAACAACGGGTGTCATTAGAAAAGATAAAATAATTTTAACAGTCACTGATCCCACTAAAATACTTAGTTTTTGATTGGATGCTTGAAAAACAATGAGCACAAAAATACAAGAATCGACTATTTGACCTAGATAGGTGGATACATTGCTCCTTAACCAGAGCCACCTTCCTTTTGACCATTCTTTTATACGTTGATAAACAAAAATATCCAAGATTTGTGAAAAACTAAAGGCAATGAGACTCGCTATAATGATGTGGCTGCTTACAGACAGTATGGTCTTATATTCGTTTTGTAAATGCCAATAGGGTGCAGCAGGCGTGATAATGGAAAACTGTATGAGCATCGCAATCAAAAATTGACTGGCTAATCCCAACCATAATGTTTGTCTGGCTACTTGCTTACCCCAAAGTTCACAAATGCAATCAACAATGGGATAAGTAAATATGGAAAATATAATATTTGAAAAGGGAAAATTAATGCCTAGATGAACAATTTTAGAACCGGTAATTATTGAGCCTGCAAGCCCACAAATAACAAGTGAGGTGAGAATGACGTAGGCGCGAACTTCTTTTTGTTGAAGCGTATTGTTCATCATGAAAGCATTTCCTTTAAAATTTATTTTTTGGTGTTTTTTTAAAACTTGAAAGTTGATCAATTTGATACTGTTCTTCACATGCCCTGGTAAACATACTAAACCCACGTATGCCCACTAAGCTTAATGCTTGTAGTGAGGATTTATCAAGATGTCGCCAAATTAAATAGCCGGGTTCAAATAGAGAGTCTTCTCTACGGCCAACAGTAAATATCGCTTCCAAGAGATGAGAGCGAAAACTGGCTTGGTAAAGAGAAATTGCATCTTTTGCAACTGTATTTGAATCGATTAACAAAGTGGATAATTGATTATTTTCAATAAGCTTGTAAAGCCCCCATTGATGATAACATTCCAGCATGGTATTGATGGTTCGTGATATCGCAGCATTTTTTACTTTACATTCTTTAATAAAACTAGGTTCATGCTTTTTAATTTCAATAACTAAGTTTGTAGTCTCTCTAGTATAAATATAATGCATATAATTATTTACATATAACAATCTGAAATACTGCTCAGGATGTAAAAAATATCTACCAATAGACGCATCTTTATTAACAATTTGCTGCCGTTTATTGGCTATGTCACTCTTTCCACCCCAAAAATCAAATTCTTGCAGACCGGTTTTTACAATCGTTGAATAAATAGCATTACCGGTTAAATCGCGGTCAAAACTTTCGTTTTTTAAAGCGATTTCTTTTTCTTCAAGCGTTCTTTTGTAGGGTAAAAATTTAAAATCATATTTATTTCCATCTAGCTCAAGTGAAACAGGCGAATATTCATCATTCCCTTTTAAAATTGATCGGGGAAATTTTGATATCACAGTTTCTGGTTTGCCAAACTTGACCATGTCACGGTCACGCGGCGCTCTTATTTTTGAGTGGAAGTCGCGCATAAAACCGCCAGTGATGAAGATATCATTTTCAAAAATAACAAACATAGTAGCAAGATCTAATGGATAACCCAGTGATTGAGCAATAAGATAAATCGGATTGATAGCCGGAAGTGGGGATTGGATAGGATAATAAGGAGCCTCAGCATAGGGTCCGGGTTGGGGAAAAGGCCTATAATTGTGGCGAGGAATGGCCACGGGATACTTCGCTGTCACTAATTTCTTAGGGGGTTTGAAAAATACGACTGGTGTGACAATGGAAGGCGCAGAAGTTCGTGCTATTGTTGATACGTCGTATTTCGTAGAGACAGCGTTTGTTCCTTCCGTTTTGCTAACTTCAATAAAATGGATGACTTTGTTTGGTATTGGCTCTTTTGCTGCGTTTGCTTTTGCTCTCTCTTCTTCCATTATTTGTATTAGCGATAATTCTTTAATATCTTTTACGGCGACGTCTTTTTTGATGACATTAGAAGTTGGCTTTATAGATGGGATGACGATCACTGGGGTTTTAGCGATCACTTCTTCTTGTTTTTCTGCGCTTTCTTCACTTTCATTATTTGGTATAGCCATCTGCACTGTCTCAGTGATGACGGGTGTTACCATAACGGTTTCTTTACTTTTATTTTTCGAGAGTTGTTGCCGGGCCTTTTTTGCCATCTTTCTTTGTTTGTTTTTCTCTGGTTTCTTTGCCTGCGCTTTTTTTTCTTCATCTTCTTGTGCTTTTTTTCGTGCCAATAAAAAATCTTCCATTTTCTTTTTATTTTTTTCAGCAGCCAATTTTTCTAATTGTTTTTCATATTGTTGCCGCTCAATTTGATCGTCGCGTTCAGCTTTCCTGGATTCTTCAGCTTTTCTACTTTCTTCCATCCTTGCTTTCTTTAGCAATGCATTTTTTTCTAGCCGTAGTTTTTCTTCAGCTAATTTTTTTTCCTTGGGATTTTCTGGTTTTGATGAAAATAACGTTGAGGTATCTTTAATTACGTTATCGATATTATTAAGTTTTTCTTTAACTAATTTTAGATTCTCATTCAAAAACGCAATGCTTCTTTCGATTCTAAAAAATGTGTTCAACGATAATGAAAATGACATCAGTGCTTGCTTGATGATGTAGATAGACCGGATATTATACGCCTCCTCTAGCGTATTCGAAGGTTTGTCATTAAAGTTAACAGGGTCATTTATTACTACATTTTTAAATAATTTATTATTCGACGCCAGTTGATCTAATACCCTATCCATAGCCGATAAGGTATGTTTTATCGTTAAAACATGAAACGAAAGAGCGTTAGCGTCTTTATCTTCAATCGTCTTTGGCAAAGTACAGTCAATTGCAATTATTTCTTCTTCGAATTTTTTTAATGAGTTGCTTCTAGCTTTTACGGATGTATGGAATTGTATTGCGTCAAATGCGATGATAAATTTTACTGCACCTGGATCAATCAGCGTAGCCAAATTATTTTTATACGTTTCGTAAAACGCATCAGGGAGTTCTATGTCTATTTCCTTAAACATGATTAATAGATAGCTTGATAAAATTCGATCTGCAGCAGTAAGAATGAACAACTTTTTTGGGTCGGATGCGCATTTTTCATAATATTCATATGCAAATTCTGGTTTATTCAGTAAGAATGCTAAATGAGCGCCACAATAATATTCGATCGAATTAGAAGAATTTGCAGCTTTATTTTCAAGTGATGCGCTATATGCTGGCAGTAATGGCCTGAATTCAGATAAGGGGGCTTTTCTTTTTGATAGCTCGAATAATTTATAATTTATACATTCGCTTACAATAGGCTGTGAAAGCTTAGCTAATGTAAACGCCGACTCAACCAGTTGATCAAGTTCAGTGTCCAACCTCTTAGTTTGAGGGTGAAGTAAAGCAGCAACTTCTTTTATTTCTGTAGGAATGTGGCTCAGTATATGATGTGCCAATTTTAGGTTATTTTCGAGTGTATCTCCCTCATTCTCTTCATCATATTCTTGCAAGATTATTCTGATAAGCAAGTTGAGTAACGCTGGATTTTTAGTAAGGGTGGGTAAGCAAGCATCAATGACTACTTTAGGCATATCTTTTGTTTCAGATTCATTTATATTTGCGGAAAAGAATGTTTCAGCCATGAATTCTGCAGCAATTTCTATGTTGTCAAAATTAATATGAGCTATTAACGCGGTAAAAATAGTATCATATTCCATTTCTAACGAGTTAAATACAAATCGCTCAAGCCATTTATTTTTCATTTCGATATTTGGTATGGCATCAATAATTGTCATAGCAACTTCGCTAGGTCTGTCACCTGTTTCCATGATAATTTCAAGTAATTTTGCTACGTAAATTGACAAGGCATTAGGGTGTCTGCTGGCTATATCTTCAACCACTTTGCCCATAAAAAAGCGGCAAAGGGTTATATGTCGACTTTTAATCGCTGCGGATAGTAGGCTTGGTATCCAATGGTTTTTTGCGGGAGTTGCTTCTAAAAAGATGTCAAAAAAGAATTTAAAGACATCTTCATGGCCACCGGCAATGGCATAATGTAGCGGTAACTTAGCTTTTTTACCTGCTCTATCCGTCTGAAGTGATAACTGTCTAACATTAGATTTCAGCGCTTCAGTTGCGTATGATTTTTTTAATTGGCTGAATCTGGCTTCGTCTCCGAAATAGGCAACCTCAAATAATGGCGCTACAAAATTACTTAATTTCCGCTTACAAAATTCTTTTACAATTTCGGGATAGTCGTTTTCGATGGCCTTCATAAAGCCTTCGTTATGATTAATAGTATTATCAGGTTGTTGCTCTATATCCCAGTAGAATGTTAACGCATCAAATTCCCCTTTTTTCGCAAATAATGCTTCGAGGCTAACACCCTGTGGCGTGAGCTTGCTTTTTAACCATTGTGGTAAAGTTGAAACAAGTGCTTTGTTAATAGGGGTGTTTTTACATGCAATGAGCGCCTCATAGCTTGAGTCTTCTCTTGATCGCGACATGCTGGCCTCGGGTGCGCACTAATATTTTTATAGTGGATACATTATAAGCAAATTATACATAAATGACCAGCACAGCAACATGTAATTTTTATTAATTAAAACATATAGTTATTATCGATGTTGCACAAAAGACCCATCTTTATACTCTTTAAATGCTTCCCGTAATTGCTCTTGTGTATTCATTACGATCGGGCCATACCAGGCTATTGGTTCATTGAGTGGCTTGCCTGAGACTAGTAAAAATCGCACGGAATGTTTATCGGTGGTCACCGTAATGTGTGTGCCATTTTTTTTATATAAAACCAACGAACCATTAGCGCAAGGGCAGGGGGAGCGCATATCAAAATAATTCACACCTGTTGCATCATGTGAAAAAGGAGTGCGTTGTTGATCAAAATAAGCTTCGCCATCGATGACATACGCAAATACGTTGTGGTTGGGTTTAACAATGTGTGTGAATGATTTGTTAGCGGGAAGTTCTACATCCATATACTCTGGCTCAATGACAATATCCTGCACGGGGCCTTTAGTGCCGTTGATTTCGCCGCAAATGATTCGTACGGATGCGCCATCTGCTGTCGTTACCAATGGAATTTCATTTTTCTTAATGCCGCGATAACGTGGATCCATCATTTTCATGTTAGCGGGTAAATTAGCCCATAATTGGAAGCCGAGCATCTGACCTTTACTATTACCTTTAGGCATTTCTTGGTGAATGATGCCGCTACCAGCCGTCATCCATTGCACATCGCCTGAGGAAATATCTCCTTTATGGCCCATGCTATCACCGTGTTCAACGTCGCCATCTAAAACGTAGGTAATCGTTTCAATGCCACGATGTGGATGCCAAGGAAAACCTGCTTTATATTCCGCCGGATTTTCTGAACGAAAATCGTCGAGCAGTAAGAATGGATCGAGCAGGGGGAGCTCATGGAAGCCAAATGCACGCTTCAAATGCACACCTGCCCCCTCTATGGTTGGTTCACTCTTCCAGATTCTATCAATGAGTCGTTCATGCGTATTGGGTTCCATCAGCTTGCTTCCTTTCCTTAGTTGTTGAACGTTCCATTAAAGTTTAGGCGTACGAGCGACGGTAAGTTGATCAATTTGATGCTGTTCCTCACACGCCCTCGCAAACATACCAAATCCACGTATACCCACCAAGCTTAATGCTTGTTGGGAGGTTTTATCAAGATGTTGCCAAATTAAATAGGCGGGTTTAAATAAAGGGTCTTCTCTACGACCCACGGTAAATATCGCTTCTAAGAGATGAGCGTGAAAGCTGGCTTGGTAAAGAGAAATCATGACTTTCGAGATTATATTGGAATCAATTAAAATAGTTGATAATTGATTATTTTCAATAATCTTGTAAAGCCCCCATTCATGATAACAATCTAGCATGGTATTTATCGTTCGAGATATCGCATTGAATTTCACTTTACAGGCTTTAATAAATTTAGGCTCATACTTTTTAATTTCTACAATAAGACTTATAACCTCTTTAGTAAAAATAAAATGCATATAATTGTTGAGATATAACAACCTGAAGTATTGGTCTGGGCTTTCAAAATATCGACCAACAGACGCCTCTTTATTAATAACTTGCTGTCGTTTATTGATAATATCTTTTTCTCCGTCCCAAAAATCGTATTCTAGTAAACCGGTTTCTATAATAGTCGAATAAATAGCATTAGCGGTTAAATCGCGGCCATAACTTTCGACTCTTAAAGCAGCTTTCTTTTCTTCAGGCGTTTTTTTATAGGGTAAAAATTTAAAATCATAGTTATTTCCATCCAGCTCCAGTGAGATAGCCGAATAGTCATCCTTTCCTTTTAAAATAGCTTGAGAAAATCGCGATAATACAGTTTCTGATCTACCAAATACGGTGAAGTCACGATCACGTGGCCCTCTAATCTTTGTGCGGAAGTCACGCATAAAACCGCCCGTGATGAAGATATCATTTTCAAAGAGAACAAACATAGCAGCAATATCTACTGGGTAACCCAGGGATTGCGCTATAAGATAGATAGGGTAAATAGGGAAAGGTAATGGGTAGATCTGATGAACGTTTTTCTGTTCCTCTGCATATAATACAGGTGGAGGAGTCGGCAGGGGATGAGAAACCGACACAGGATGTTTTGAGGTTTCCAACGGCTGAACAGGTTTGAAAAACACCGTTTGCGCGGCGAGGGAAGGCGCAGAGCTTGGTGCTTTTAATTCTTTGTTTTTCCTGGCGGGGTGATTTGGCGGTAAAGCTCTTTTAGCTGCATCCAGATACGACACTTCTTTTGGTGCTTTCTCTATTACATTGAGCGCCTTTTTAATTTCTTCTTCCTTGATTATTTCTTTGAGCGTTAATTTCTTTACCGGAACATCCGTTGTCATTGCGTCTTTGGCAACGTCTACATGACCCAGTGTTTTTAAATTAACATTTGTCTCAGGTGCTGTCTCAACTTTATCTTTTTCTTCCACAGTTTTTGTAGTGGTAATTTCATTTAGAGATTCTTTGACGGTAATTTCTTGAGTAACGTCGTCAGCCTTAATAGCTATGGAAGGCATGGTTTCTAATTCTTCGTCTACAACTAGCTGACGATGAGCTTTATGCCTGCGTTTTTTTACTTTTTTAATTGGTTTTTCTGTTTCTTTATTATCGCTAACGACTGGGTCAAGTTGAAGCGTGGATGTTGGTTCTTTAGTGGTAAATTTTAATGCCTGAGAAATTGCTGATTCTAACGTAAGAATTTTTGCATTCATTTTTTCTACATTTCGTGCGCTGATATCATTGCCAGCATTAAATGCGCCATTGATAAATCTAATGATGGCATGCGTATTTCGTTGTATACGCGTCAAAATAAGCAGGATATTTGTGTCAGTAAGTTTGTCTTCGGTTGGTTCAGCAATAAGGCCGTCTATACCAACATGAACTTGTACGCCATACTGATCAATAAAATCATTTATCACCATATCTACGCTACGGTTAACCTGTATAAGCATAAATATTTTATTTATTGGATTTACAGCGTTATTGATAGCCTGTAAGTTCGATGGTAAATTAAAAGTGATAGGTATATCAGCAGAAAGCTTTAAAAATGAATCATTGATTTTTAGTTTAGCAAAAAATAACGCATCAAACACCAGTGTAAAGCTTGGATAATGGGGGTTTAAAAAAACGTTTACATTGTTTTTATATACTTCTACCAATTCCCTTGGAATGGCCATGCCCATTCCACCGAACATAGCCAAACCCTGAAACGCCATTTTTTGTTCGGCATATTCAATAATAGAAGTTACTGGTAATAAAGAAATACATTCTTTAAACCATTCTATCACTAACTTTTCTTCGCCTAAAATACATGCAAGAAGGGCCGCACATCTATATTCATAGGAGCTTCCCTTTTTCTTACTAAAACTTATTTTATACAAGTTAATCAATGGTCTCAATTCGTCCGAGGATGCATTTATTTTTAATAATTCAACCAATTGTTGGGTAATAGTTTTGCTACTGGTGAATGGGGTTTGATTAGTATTATTCAAAATCCTTAAAATTTTCGCGTGCATTTTTTCGTTAAATTCAGCTGCGCTATTGTCAATTTTTTTTGCTAATTCTTTAGTTTCTTGAGGAAGAGAACTTAATAATCGATCTAGGATAGGTAAATTGGCTTTAATATCTCTGCCATCCTCTTTAGTCGTTAAATTCTTAACGATCGAATATAGATATGCTGGTTTTTCTTGAATTAAAGGTAAGTAGATGCTTATCACCACTTCCAACAGATCCACCATTTCGGAAGGATTTTTATCTGCGAATATTAATGCGTTACTCATTAATTGCACTTGTTTTGTTGGAATTTTTTTAAATTTAAACTGTTTAGTCAGGGCATTAAATACGTCGGCATTGGCCAATCGCAAAGAAGCTATCATGAAATGTTGCACCCAACGATACTGCATGCTTGCGTTTTGGATGTTTTTTATCAATTGTAAAATATGCGCGAAAGGATTTTTATTATATTGTGATGCAGCTTCTAACAATTTTGTCAGGTAATCTGTGATTGTTTCATATTTTTTGAAAAATTCAACATTTTCGACGGCCTTGAGACAATCTTCCATAAAAATATCGACAAGCTGGGAATGTCGGCTCCTTAGCGCGATGAAAGGCAAGTCTGTCAATTTATATATATGGGGTGCTAACTCAAATATTAGCTTCGCCGTTTCATCATGCCCAGCTGCAATCGCATAATACAACGGTGGATTACCCAATTCATCTGTCTCTGATAACGATTTTTCTATCTTTTCTTTCATGCCGCTCATAGAAAACATATTTTTTAATTTTACAAACGATTCAGTATTGCCTAGATAGGCTGCTTTATGTAACGCCGATTTAAATTTAAACCCAAATTTTTCACGTAAAAACTCGAACGATTCGAGGTGATTAAACATAATTAGATTGATGGGAGCGAGCGCAAGCCGGATATCATTGTTAAGATGCGGCTTATGATTTTTTATATGCTCTAATAAAAATAGTAGCGCATCCTTGCAGTCCCATTCTGCCAGCGCTGGCAAAATGTGCAGTATTAATTCATCCGGTAATTTCAATATCATGTCTTCGATAATGATAGGATGTTTACAAGCGATTAACGATTTATAGTGTAAGGGTAATCTTGAACCTAGCATGTCGAATAGCCTCGTTTGGTGATACATTTTTATATGGCGCAGATTTTACACACATAATAACAACTTGTCTAGGCGCTAAACTACCGTGTTTCTAGGTATACTTAATAAATTGGTAAAGAAAGCACCTATTAGTAAAGAAGGAATACAAAAGAGGGTAAGTGGATCCCGGCCTTCGCCGGGGTGACAGCTCGCAGCATAAAACGCTGTCATTGCGTTGTCATTGCGTTGTTATTGCGTTGTTATTGCGTCGTCATTGCGTTGTTATTGCGTCGTCATTGCGAGGAGCCCGCAGGGCGACGAAGCAACCCAGCCTCGGTTTCTGGGTTGCTTCGTCGCCCTGCGGGCTCCTCGCAATGACGACGCAATGACGACGCAATGACAGCGTTTTATTTTTTCAATAAAGTATACGTGCCATCCCAATCGGGTGGCGCCCCTTCTTTCACAAATTTCGCACATCTGGCTTGCAAAATTCTGGCAGGTTTATCCTCTGGGTTTGTTTGCACATAATCAGCGAATAGTGTAGCGGCTTCAACAAAATGACTTCGTTCATAATGAGAAAAAGCTTGTTTAAATGCTTGTAGTTGGATCCTGCGAGCATTATCCTCATTTGCAGATAGGATCTGAAGGATTTCATAAAGATAAGTCGGCTGGTCCCTTCCCTTGACTCGTACTTTGTCAATGATTCTAAAATTAAACCCAGAAGCGTTATATAATGATTCAAACGTTAAATCACTCATTAACATAATGGTACGGTAAATTTTATTTAGTCCTTCTATGCGTGAAGCCAGGTTAATGGCATCACTAACTACGCTGGTGTCGATTCTTTCGCGTTCACCTAATAATCCTAACATCGCATTTCCAGTGTTAATACCGTAACCCACTTTGATCTGTGGCAGATTTTTTTTACTTTGCGCTAGATTAAATTTGTTTAATTCAATTTCCATTTCCAGTGCAGCTTTGATAGCACCATCAGGTTGGTTTGGGAATAAGGATAAAATCGCATCTCCTAAATATTGCACAATGAATCCATCATGTTTGCGAATAATCGGTGCCATGTGGGTAATGTATTCGTTAACTAAAGCAAAGGTTTCCTGGGCGGACATATGTTCACTTAAAGTGGTATATTGACGGATATCAGTAAACATGACGGTTATTTTCTTTTCTACGCATTCACCAGGGATGAGTTCTAACACGGATGTTTTATTTAATATTTTCATCAGTGGTTTAGGCACAAAACGACTGGTCGAATCATAGAGTCGTGCATTTTCAATGGAAATGCCAACTTGACCTGCCAGTAATTCAAGGGCACGCAAACGTTCGAGGGTAAACATATGTGCACTTAAATGGTTTTCGAGGTATATGTAACAGACCGCGCGATTATTTTGTAGGATGGGTACACACAATAAGGATTTAGGATGTGTTTTTGCAATATAAGGATCATGGATAAAAGGTTCAAATTGGCTTGGTTCATTCAAAATAACTCGCTCATTTGATCGTTGCACATAATCAATGATGGTCTTGGGTAAATTCGTGAACTCATCTAATAAAATATTTCCTGTGTGAATCGCTTCTTCACCTTTACCTTCTGCAAGTGCTACCACCTGTAATTGATCTTCTTCTTTGAATAAGATAGCTGCTTTTTGCGCGCCGGTGTATTCAATCAGGAGGTTAATTAATTTCCTTAATAGGGAAGTCAAGCCAATTTCTTTGGAAATCGCATTACTTGCATTCAGCACCGCGACGAAATCAATGGCAGTAGCCGTTGTTGAACCAGAATCTTCGAGGCTATCTGGCGTGGTGACGATAGGTGTTTGCGTGACAAAACATTCAGGATATTTATCAGCTAATCTTTTTGCGAGAGCAATTGCCCCCCATTGTTGGAAAGCATGGTAGGCTTCTTGCAGATAAGACTTGGCACATTGGTCCAAATGGCGTGACATCAAATAAGTGCCAGCAGATTCATTAATCCAGGCATAATAATTAATAAAATTACTGGATTTAGCCGCAAGGGCCGCTTGGTCATACAATGCTATCACTTCTTTTTCGCTAGCAGAATATTGCTTGATTTCTGCTGCTAGCCAATAGTACATAAAGGCAAAATTAGGAGGGTATTGTTTGGCCCATTTCTGTGTTTGTCTGAGGATAGATTTTAATTTGACATAATAAAATATACGTTTTAATCCTTTGGTTTCAGGATAGAGCTTAGCCAGAATTAAGCCATAATATAAAATGCCATGATAGTAATAAACAGTCCCTGTAGCTGCTGCTTTTTTATCCATTAATTCTTCTAATATCGGCAAAGCTTTTTGATAATCACCTAAGGAGTATAAAAATTGGCCGTAAAAAAGACAGCAGCCGAAACGCGAGGCAGCAGAAAGAGTTGCGGTCTTGGTAAAACCTGAGTGTACGCTATTTTTATCATTGTGCATCCCCAGCCAATAATCATATTTTAACAACTCAAACAAAGTAAAATCGTAATATTCAAGGTTTTTGAGACGTAGCTGAAGCGCACTAGCGTCCTCGTATAATTTTTTGACTTTAACTAACGGTATACCAGCAAAAAATAACCAAGATGTATACACTTGTGCGAAAGAAGCGGATTCATAATCTCCTAATTCCATGTTTTCTTTTGCACATTCTTGAATATCTTTGCCGGAATTGATTAGGCTGGTAAACCATATTTCTGCCATTCCTAAAGGTAATTTATTTTTGGCATCATTATGCGTTTGGTAATATTGAGATTCCAGATATTTAGTAGCAGTAATGACTTTTGAACCGAGATCGTATTGATGCAGTACATGTACTAACACAATAGCATAAACTGCTAATAACCTCGATGAATTCGGCGAGTATCCTTTTGTAACTATGAGTTCTATTCCTAAACAGGCGGTATAGGCATATAGATTTTGACTAGCAAAATAAAGTGAACTTAATAGACTGGCTAACAATTTTACTATAGTGTTTGTATTTTCGTCAGCAGGTTTGCCCCATTTAGCAATTTCGTCAATTTTGTATTTCTTCAATTTTAGATTAAGGAAAATGATTTTTGAGATCATTTGAAATTTGTTAACATGAAAAGGTAAATGAAAATTAAATAACTTTAGTGCTTCTATACCAGTTGCGACAGCTTCTTTATCCTTCCGCATGGTAGCATAGGTTCTTATTTTCATAAAATAAAGTTCAGATTTTTCGATGTTAGTCCTGGTATGCTGAATAATTTCATTGAAATAATCGTCTTGATCAGTTTTAACTAATAGGTATAGAGAATCGAGACGATTACGATGTAATGCAAAGCTGAGAGCATAATCCTCTGTCCACGCATTTTCACCTAACATTTCTAATCCCTTGGTAAAATAATCCAAAGAAATTTGATAAGCGTTGGATGCTTTCGCTCTGGACCCTGCCCATAATGAATAGCGAGCAATAACAGCTTTTTCATTAGGGTCATCAATTAAATTTGATCCCTGATTTAAATGATTTGTGATATCAAATAATCGTTCATCATTTTCCGTTAATGGCTTTTCTTTCAATAATAAATTGGCAATTTTAACATGGGTTTCCTGGCAGCGTTGTTCAGATAATAATTGATAGGAAGCTTGATATATACGATCATGAGCAAAGTGAAAATTGATTTTTTCAGATAGGATGGTGTCAAGAACATCATGACTAACTGTTCCAATCAGCGATAATATTCTAATAGCATCTGCCATCGAAGTAATCAGATTCTTCTGCACAATGGTTTTAAGATGCTTAGAAATTTCTTTATAATTTTTCCCTGTGACTACTTTTAATGTTTGCAAATCAAAAGTAAATCCTATGCAAGAAGCCAAACTTAATATTTCTTGCAACTCAGGCGATAATTCATGCATATTTGATAATAATAAATCCACCACATTGTCTGTGATATTTTGTTCTTGAATTTTTTTTATCTCCCATTTCCAAACTTTTTCTTCATAATTATATTGTAATAATTTTTGTTGATAGAGTGTCATTAAAAAATATTTAATGAAAAATGCATTGCCGCGAGTTTTTTCAAATGTTAACTCTGCTAGAGATTTAACTGCCTCTGGTTTTAAATGTAAGGTGTCTGTTAGCAGATCTGTAACATTCGCTAATTTCAATGGTTCCAAGTGTATTGCCTCAGGTTTAACATGAGCTTCTTCCAAATCTCGAACCATGATCATCAAAGGATGAGAGGAGTCGACTTCATTGTCACGATAAGCACCAATAATTAAAATGTGATGGATGTCTTTATTAGTGAGAATATTTTTAATTAAGTTTAATGATGCAATATCTGCCCATTGTAAATCGTCTAAAAAAATCACTAAGGGGTTTTCAGGTTTAGCAAACACCCGAACAAAACGTTGGAATAACATTAAAAATCGGTTTTGCGCCTCAATGGGGTTCACTTCAGGTACCGGCAGTTGTTTGCCTATGATAAGTTCCAGCATAGGCATCATGTCTGTTAAGACTTTAGCGCTGTGGCCGAGGGTATTTAGTAATTCGGTTTTTAATGCATTCAGTTTATCCTCCGGTTTGGTCAATTCATGCCGAATAAGCTGATCAAATGCTTCGTTAATAGCGCTTAAGGGCGTTGAGCGTTTCAAACGATCATATTTACCATGGATAAAATAACCATTTTGTTTAGTAATCGGTTTTTTTACTTCATTGACTAAAGAGGTTTTACCTTCACCGGAGTAGCCAGTGACAAACATGAACGCTGCTTTGCCTTCACTTGTTTGGTTATATACGTCTAACAAGGTAGCAACTTCTTTTTCACGGCCATATAATTTATAAGGTATATGTAGTTTATCTTCGATATCATTTCTTGCTATTTCAAAATCAGCAATCCCATGCGTATCTCGCCATAGTTGATAGCAGGTTTCTAAATCATTTTTTAAGCTTTCTAAATTGTGATAACGCGCTTCGGGATCTTTAGACAATAGTTTCGCGATGATTTTCGCGAGTGGTTTGGGAATAGCTGGGTTCACTGATGAAAGCAGCGGGGCTAATCGCGCGATATGACTATATATTAATTCTGCCGGTTTATCAGAAGAAAAAGGCGGTGTGCCCGTTAACATTTCATAAAAAGTGATGCCTAATGAATACATATCGGTACGATAATCAATGGGTCGATTCATGCGCCCCGTTTGTTCCGGCGACATGTAGGCTAAGGTGCCAGACAATTCTTCAAAATTAATTTCTTCCTCTGATTCGGTATTAAATTGGGCGGCACTACTAAAGTCAGTTAAGGTAATATGTTCTTCTGAATCAATTAAAATGTTAGCAGGTTTAATATCTTTGTGAATCACATGTTGTCTGTGCACTGATGCGAGAATTTGCGTAAGCTGTATAACAATCGGAAAGAAATGATTTAAATCCATGGGCTGATGATTAAGATATTGGCTTAATGAGGTATGTGATTTATCAGCAAAAATTAACGCAGGATAATAATCATCTTGATGGAAGTCTAAAAGCTCTACCACTCCTGGAATGTGCAATTGCTTCAGAATGTAATATTCATGATCGATCACAGCAATTTCGCGGCTAGAAGGGTTTTGGCTCTGTGCTAGCTTGATCACCACAGGTAAGTTATCACTGTCCCTCACCCCTCGCCATACGCGGCTCGTGGGGTTGTGATGAATTTCTTCAAGTAGCCT
>Ga0206988_1022_pt1 | contig 44042 bp, 41 predicted proteins | sample Alteio_BWMinCont_12_FD_153263 | JGI IMG/M metagenome (GOLD analysis project Ga0206988, IMG submission 153263) | Enriched cells from forest soil in Barre Woods Harvard Forest LTER site, Petersham, Massachusetts, United States -... | ecosystem: Environmental > Terrestrial > Soil > Temperate forest >... | reverse complement strand
ATTGCCGCTGACGGAGACATACAATAGTTGAGACGTGTCGCCAGTCAGGGCCACACCATCTTTGTACCATTGGTTGCCACTGGTCAAAGACGAAGTGAGCAGAGTGCTGTCGCCCGCACAAATGGTTACGGTCGCGCTCGGGCTGATTGTTGGTTGAGGAGAGGAGCCAATGGCCGTTACCGAGGTAGAGGATGAAACCGAGCTGCATTGACCCGCGCTGGTTACTTCCACAGAATAATTACCAGCAGTGTGAATTATCAAAAAGGTTCCAGTGGCTCCCGGGATGGGAGAATTGTTGCTTAGCCATTGATTGCCGGAGCCTGCGGAAGATGTGAGGGTATCTGCATCTCCACTGCAGGAATTCAGCACGGTTCTCCCAGTAATGGTGGGTATCGGAGGGATGGAGTTCACCGTAACTGTGACTGGATCCGAAGCGGCCAAACATCCTCCCGAACTAGTAACCTGGACGCTGTAATATCCTGGACTTGCCACGGTCAGGTTCTGGACAAATTCTCCTATGGCTGTATCGTTCCGGTACCAAGCGTAGCTGTTGGCAGAAGAGGAGCTGAGGACTACATTGCCGCCTGCACAAAAGGTCAGGGGCCCCAAGGCGGTGATAGTTGGCACAGGAGCTGCAGGGTTTACAGTGACTACCGCCGGGGTCGAACTGGCCGAACATCCGCCTGAACTGGTGACGAGCACGGTATAGCTTCCGGAAGTCGTTACGGTAAGATCCTGGCTGGCTTGCCCAAGGGTCGTATCGTTCCTATACCAGGCATAGGTCGTGCCGCTGGATGAACTGAGCACCACGCTTCCTCCAGCGCAAAAAGTTAAGGATCCTGAGGGAGTGACGGTAGGCACGGGCGCCACCTGGTTTGCATTGACTACGATCGGAGTGGAAGTAGCCGAACAGCCACCTGAACTGGTAACGAGCACCGTATAGCTTCCAGAGATCGTCGCGGTGATTTCCTGGCTGGTTTGCCCAAGGGACGTATCGTTCCTATACCAGGCATAAGCAGTGCCGGTGGATGAAATGAGCACTACGCTTCCTCCTGGGCAAAAGGTCAACGCACCCGCAGGGCTAATGGTGGGTATAGGTGGAATAGGATTCACTGTAACAACTGTCGGAGCGGAAGAAGCTGAACAGCCCCCTGAATTGGTAATCACTACCGTATAGCTTCCGGATATCGTCGCGGTGATTTCCTGGCTGGTTTGCCCTAGGGCCGTATCGTTCCTATACCAGGCATACGTAGTGCCGGTGGAAGAACTAAGCACTACACTTCCTCCTGGGCAAAAGGTCAAGGCCCCTCCCGGGGTAATGGTAGGTGTGGAAGGAATTGGATTCACTGTAACAACGGTCGTCGTCGAATTCGACGTGCACCCGTTCGCGTTAGTCACCGCCACCCGGTAACTTCCGGAGGTTGTAACCGCAAGTTTTTGACCCGTCTGACCTAAAGCCGTATCGTTTCGATACCATGCGTAACTGGCACTGGCAGAAGAACTTAATGTTACGCTATCGCCACTACAAAATGTCAAGGTGCCGGAAGCCGAGATAGTAGGCTCAGGAGGCAAGGAATTGACAGTTACCGCAGTCGAAGCCGAAGTGGCCGAACAACCAGCCGCATTCGTAACCAATACCTTATAAGTTCCGGAAGAGGAAACGTTCAGGTTTTGGCCAGTCTGCGTTGTGGCCGTGTCGTTCTGATACCACAGGTAACTTGCGGCAGAAGAGGAGTTGAGTATTACACTTCCTCCCGCGCAAAAGGTCAACGGACCGGAGGGCGTAACCGTCGGGGTTGCCGGCACGGCATTAACCACGACGGCCGTTGCCGCTGAAATGGCAGAGCATGCACTGCCGTTCGTAACCTGTACGCTGTAGGACCCTGAACTGGTGACGAGCAGGCTTTGACCCGTTTGACCCAAAGAAGAATCGTTCTTGAACCACAGGTAAGAGCTAGCCGAGGATGAACTGAGGGTCACACTATCTCCCGCGCAAAAGGTTAAGGCCCCCGAGGGAGTTATCGTAGGTATCGGAGGAGAGCTCAGAATCTTAACCAGAACAGGAGGGCTGGTAGCATGACAGCTCAAGGAGTCGGAAACCATTACCGTATAAGAACCGGAATCTGTTGCCGTCAAGGTGGACCCTGTAGAATCCGGAATCAGCACCCCGTCCCTGAACCATTGGTTTCCTTTGCTGCTGTTCGATTGTAAAAGGATTTTTCCATTGGGACAGATCGAAAAATTCGAATTATTACTGCTGATCGTGGGAAGAGAATCAAAATTGGCCGTGCATTCGGAAGGCGTAGTAAATGAATTCGAAACCCAGACCGGGCCGCAATTTGCATTTTGAACGGCAGCGAATGCGTAATATTTTGAGCTTCCGCGCAGACCGGACACATGGGTGAAAGTATCGGGCGTAGCTCCGGAGAAGATTGAGTCACCGGAAGATGGAAACGTATTGGTGGTGTCGATCGCCCACCGATAGGTGCTACCCGCGGGGCCTGCGTTCCAATGGAAATTGGCTGAGGTATCCTTTACCAGATCGATTGACAAGGATGTAATTCCGCTATAAATGACATATACGGTATCCAGATTAAGCGAATTACCATCTGCACAGGAATCGTAGGTGATCACGGAATAGCTTCCAGCGTCTGAGGGTGACTCGCTTAAAACGGTGTAGGCCAAGCTGGTTTGACCTGTCCCCGCCGTGCTCATTTGTACATAACCCGTTATGGGCTGACCGTTATGCAGGAAAGTATAGAACTGGTTTGTGAAGGTCGTCACGATTACAGAGAAGGGGGAGTCCGGACAGGTGCCACCCGATAAAATTACCGAAGAGGGATTAAGTGGACATTGAGCTTGGACAGCCTGAGCTCCAAAAAATAAGCCTACTATCCATGCAAAATAACGCACAAGGATTCTCTGCCGCAGTCTACCAGTTACCGGTGCCACAAGGGTTATAGATTTATCAAGCATATACTCATCGACAAGGTTACCAGAATTGTTTTTCCTAATCTCAGTCAGATGACAATAAGTCAGACAAATCGTCAAACTGCCGATTTAATTTCATGCTTTCAGCATGGGCCACATAGACATCGGAAATTAGTTCAACCGGTAATCCTTTCTGAAGATTTAAGATCCATCTTACGGTTGTCCCTGAAAGAATCCATTTATTCTAAAGAGTGTAGCTTTTCTGGAGATTTGGAAATGATGCAAAGGGAGCCTTCAAATATACAAACAGATTTTGAGTATACAAACTGTTGTTGCAGAGCAATTTAGTCTGGTTTCATCACTTTCTGCCGAAACCGGTGAATCAACCTGACTATGTTTGATAGAATCGAAAGCCCTGCATTTTGGGCCATGACTGCGGTCTGTATAAACTGGTATGCAGCGGTATTAAAGTAATTCATCACCCGGAGAGGTATCAGGCGAGAATTAATCGATTCAAACGAATGTGAATTTCGAAACGCTGCCAGGGAGGCCTTCCTCTCGAATCAGGGTATGACTTCGTACGATGCCAAGGCTTCGTCCAATTGAACTATATAATTCCCATCGCAAAGCAGTTCGTATTTGTAGCCTGACTTTTTGCTTCCTTTTTTCCTTATTTCTAAGATATACAGCTCTTTCAGGGGAGTATTGTACCGTAGATTCCGATCGATATCGACGGACGGTTTGACTATAAATTGGAAGCTTCCATCCGGCAGACTGCCCATACCTAATTTCAGGTGCGAGTATGTTTCAATGATTTTCCCGTCGAACAAAATTAAGGCCCTCTTTTGGGTAGCCGCATGCGGCCAAGTCCTCGCCGGTACGGTTGTAATTGTGTCCCGAATGATGGTTTGGTCTGACTGGGTTAAGGCAATCACCGGAAAAAGGAGTATGACTGTCACCATTCTCACGGTTTTGGTCATTTCTGTTGTAAAGACAAGTGCAAATCGCATCTTCATACCGGACCATTTTCACTAAACGAATGGATATTGCTTTTGGAAAAATGACAAAAATAGTTAATCATCGATTAGTTGAAGTATGCTGAAAAAAAATAAAAAACATGTATCCAAATGGACTTTCAGAAATTCTATGAGAGGGCGGATTTATTCTTTTGAGCCATTAAAAGGAAAATGACTATCAGTACAGATTGTATTGGCCCGCGAGGAGCATAGCAATCCCTACAGATGTTTATGCCCTCTCACTTTTTGCCGTGGTGAACAGTATACCTGGAATTTGGATCTTGAATATAGGCAAATAACTGCCTTATCCGGCCCATGTATACCAGATAATCCGATAGAGGGTTGCTCTCTTCAACTCTTGCCCTACATGCCGGGCAAGACCATCGTTTCGTGAACTTCAATCGATGCTTCAGGATGCCAGCCCGATATGTGGGGATGCCCTTCCAGAAGGTAAAGCAATTCATCCCAATTCTCGGCCTGAAGCACAGAGTAGCCCACGATTTCTTTGGTGCTGGGCGATTGGGAGCCGCTGGTAGCTATTTTCTTGCCATTTACCAACGGCAAGCCAAGATCGACAATCTTGCTGCCACACTTTTCGGCCCAGGCCATCCACAGGGCCATTCCTGCCGCTTGCTGTTCGGGCGTGGGGCTGGCAGTCCGCGCCATTGCGTCGAGCGGAGCGTGATAAATGATTAAAAATTTTTTCCCTGATTTCTTAACTGGTTTCCTGGCTGGTGTTTTCGCCGCCTTTTTCACTGGCTTTTTCGCGGCTTTCTTAGCCGGTTTCTTGGCCAATTTTTTGGCGGCCTTCTTAGCAGATTTTGCCATGGCCTACAATTTTATCGTTAGTCAATATGAGAATAGGGAGTTAAATGTAGGACGATTTCATACTATTATAGTATCAAATTTATGATCGGTTGTGTTGTTAATAACCTGTTTTCTTCCCCGGCTCAAATCAGCCCCTTTTTCCGGCATCCAATTCGCTATCCTTGTTACGAAATCAGAAATTGTCTTTTTTGGGATGCTCAAATCCCGTGAAATGGACATTTGCTCCTAAATTCTTTACAAGGAAAAAATTAGTGCCTGGAGGGCAGACTAGTTTTTGTGAGGAATCAGGCCGGAACGTCTTTTTGCATCAGATAACATGGCGGAATTTTGGCCTATCTTTGCCCGCACAGGGAAGCCTTCTCATGTAAATGCCCCGGATTGGCCGGCATATAGTTTATCCGAAAGGCCCACCATGCGAATAGATTCCAAATGTGAGATAATTGAAAATAGGTATTCGGAGAACTTGGTATATTATCAATAGAAACGATAGCCTAACCTCGAAATCTATGACAGTTTGCAGTAGCATGAAGACGAATTTTCAATATTCAAGTGGAATTTTTTAAAAAATCAAATTAAATAAAAATCATGAAAAAGCCTATTTTATTAATGTTTGCTGCTTTCTTCGGTTTGGGGGCATTCGCACAAACTACCTGGACCAATGATAAGATGCACTCTAAACTAGGGTTTACTATAACCCACTTACTGGTATCTGACGTGGATGGTATATTTAAAGATTTTACGTGCACAATTGTAGCAAGTAAACCTGACTTCAGTGACGCCAAATTTCAGTTAACGGTTAATACAGCTTCGGTAAACACAGATGTTGAATACCGTGACAACGATCTAAAGGGCCCTAACTATTTCGAAGTTGCTAAGTTCCCAACCATGACATTTTCAAGCACCGAAATTACTCCCGTTTCTGCAAATCATTATAAATTAAGCGGTAGCCTTACCCTGCATGGCGTCACTAAACCGGTTACCATGGATCTTTGGTACCGCGGTACCGTTACCAATCCTATGACTAAAAAAGACGATGCAGGTTTTAAGGTGAGCGGCATGATCAAAAGATCTGATTTTGGTTTTGCTCCACAGGTTGGTTCTGCTATGTTAAGCGACGAAGTTACCATTACCGCTAATGGCGAGTTTGCTAAAGCAAATTAAGCGAAAGCTAAAAACAAAAGTGAAAAGAGTTGCAGGAGTTTGAAAACCTGGACAATGAGAATTAAGCAGTTTCAGGTTTGGATTGCTGATTTAAATCCGCAAATGGGAACCGAACCTGGTAAAATGCGACCAGTATTAATTGTGCAGACAGACCTTCTAAATTCAGAACACCCCTACACGTTGATTTGTCCGATAACGACCAATGTTCAGCCCGAATCCGTTATACTTCGCATGCATTTGCGAAGAGGGAAAGCAAAAGTGAATGATAGTCGTGACATAATGATAGACCAGATTAGGTCGATTGACAATAAAAGACTGCTAATGAAGATCGATTCAATTCCTAATGGAATTGAAGAGGCAGTAAAAAAAATTTAAGAATTGTCCTTGATTTATGATGTTTCGCCAGTAATAATCTAATGCAAATACAAAAATTATTTGATACAGGTTTTGCAGAAGATAAAAATTAAAACGAACTGCAATAAGCTTTAGCAATAGGACCTATGGCACAAAACATTGAGCAATATTCTCCTTTAGCGCTTACTGTATCGAGTTATATAAATTCCGACTGACCGGCTGCTTATTGACTGATCTTGCGAATCAGTTTGTTGCCTTGGTCCGCGACGTAGACATTTCCCCCCGCATCTACCGCAATTCCGGAAGGGCCGGTAAAGAATGCCTGAGCGCCCACGCCATTGGCGAATCCTGCTTTGCCGCTGCCGGCAAGAATCGTAACGATTCACGCAGGGCTAATCTTAAGGATGAGATCATTGCCCGCGTCCGCCACATATGCATATCCCGCTTTATCCACTGCCACTGCATAGGGCAAATCAAATGAATCATTCACAGGGACGCCGCCACTATATGTGATTGCAATACTGGGCCACTCAAAAGCCGTCACGACCGCATGGGAAGGGTTGATCGGCGGATTATGCTGCTGGGCGCACGAAATCATGATCAGGCTAGGAGCCATGACTGTCACTAGAATCCAAAATGCCCAGGGTTCCTTGGTTAATTTTTCCCGATAACTCCGGAGGAGAACGGTGTACGCATTCATTCTTACGAATTTGTTTTATTTAATATAATTTCTCTTCGTATTTCGCAAAACCATTCAAAGCAGTTGAATTTTTTGGAAAATGCCTATGTCATGGACATCAAGTCGCCTTATGTTGTCCTCAAAAAAAGACTCAAGGGCAAAAAGACTAATGGAAGCGATTGGACTGTTTATCGCTTGTTCTTTCTGTTCCCAACGATATCCAGGCTCAAAACATATGGAAACACCCGTAGATGATGGTTTTGCCCGGGAACTTCATTAATATCCCCAAAAACCCCAATCATCCGGCGAACTTCGACTCTCCAGGATAATTGGGGAAGGCAATGGGTGCACTTTAGTTCATACGGTAGGCGGCCTATACATTACGTTTATTTTGGTAGCCCCGTCAATTTCCTCCGGCGTCAGTAAGGCCGTTACCGAAATACTTACTAATCCAGTCGAGTTAATTGCCAGACTAATCGCAGCAATTGACGCTGTGTTCGGCACATCAACAATGCCAAATACGTCAGTTTCACCAAGGGCATAATACAACCCTTCCAGCTTTCCACTTAAATTGTTAACCATCTTTTCAACAACTGCCCTTCGGCTTGATCCTCCTTCTTTAAGCAGGCCTTTTACTCCTTCTGGACTATAAGAACCTTTAATTAAGAATTTAGACATGGGATACCTCCTGTATTTTAGGTGAATGGAATATGAAAACACTAGTCAAAAAGGTTTGCCAAGCGTTTAGACAAATAATCCCGAATGCTGCTGTCTGATGGGGTGCCGGTGCTTGTCAATCAATAAAAACTATTTTATTCTTAATGGCAAATAAAACAAGGCCTACCCGGCTCTTTATTTTAAGTTTTTCAAATAATGCATCCCTATATCCGTCAATCGTGTGCACACTCAGGCACATTTTATCAGCAATATCCTTATACGTCAATTCGGTGCAGGCTAATTTGAGAAACTCCGTTTCCTTTGCATTCAGCGAAGCAAGATCTTTATAAGAAGCGCCTTCCTTGGGATCATCAAATGCGTTAATGGCATGTATTAATTTCCCTGTCACCAACTCCGTGTAATAATACCCCTTTGTTACCAGGGAGGAAATAGCTTGCTGAAGCTCCTGCTTCCTGATATCTTTAAGAACATAGCCCCTTGCCCCAAGGCGCAGCATGCTGATGATCGCGTTCTCGTTTTCATACATGGAAAGCACCAATATCTTTATTGAGGGATAATGTTTTCGAAGCCATTGGGCTGTTTCGAACCCGTCCATGACTTTCATATTGAGATCCAGCAGAACCAGCTCGGGCATATTCTGAGCTGAGATCTGATTGATAAAATCTTTGCCATTATCCGCCTCAATAAGCACCTCGTATCCGGAAAATCCCTTGATAAGCTCAACAATTCCATCTCGGAACAATTTGTGGTCATCTACTACCGCAACTTTTATTATTTGCATCAGACTGTTTTTGACATCTGCATTGGCCTAGCATTAATTGGAATAGTTAATCTTATCCGGGTGCCTGAACTAGGATGGCTTGTTATTTCGATATTTGCATCCATAAGCCTGGCGCGGTTTCTCATATTGTTCAGGCCAGCCCCGTTACTGCGACAGGCCGCTGCACCAGGTCCAGGATATTCAAAACCCTTTCCGTTGTCTGAAACTTCAATACTAAGATGATCCGGAGTAAATTGCATACCAATCCCAACTTCAGTTGCAGCAGCATGCCTGATCACGTTGTTAAGGCCTTCCTGCACGATCCGGTATGCGACAATCTCCCTAGAAGCATCCAGCCTTAGTTCACTGCCTTCGCATCTGAAAAATGTTTTGTACTTCCCGGTCTTATCCAGCAAATCCAGTTCATGGCGGATAAAGGCGGATAATCCGACTTTATCTATATTTTCAGTATCCAAGGATTTGGAAAGATTTCTGAGATCGGTAATGGCTTTCTTAACCAGGCCGGTAGTGCCTTCAATCTTCAAGGCAGCGGAATCCGGGTCTCCCAATTCGATAGCGCTCAGGTTGACGACTACGAGCGAAAGGACCTGGCCAACGTCATCATGGATCTCCTCCGAAATGTTCTTCATCGTTTGTTCCTGTATTTCCAATTGGGCCTTAAGCGTTTCCTGGTTATATTTTTCCTCCAGGCTTTTCATTTTCGCATCATTTCGCATCTGCCTGTCTTTGTAAATAAATAAGAAAGAGATAATGAAAATCAGGAGGATAAGCAGCACGATCGTTGCGCTCACAATGATGATGATAATATCGTTACTGGTATCGTTCAAGAGAGTAAAATATCAATTTACTTGTGTTTCCTTTTGTTTAGCAGTAACAATCTGGCAAAAGGCCCCAACGATCAAAGAAAGGAGAAACAGGTAACTGAATATAAAACCCAATCTGTATACTTTCCGCGCGAGTTCCGGAGAATGACTTACCATATAGGCTAAGAGGCCTTCAATGACCAGACTTTCAGTAAAATATACCAATATTCCGACGCTTATCCAAAACAGCGGGTATTTGTATAATACGGTCACCTGCTTCAAGAGTAATATTTCTCGCATAAAGAACAGTGTCCAGCAAATAAGTAGCACCGATTCTATAATCGACATATAAGAATTATTGATTTTTAATCCCTGAATGAACTGGGAAAAAATTACACTCAATAGTATGAAGAATGGAATGGAAGCCCATAAAACCTTTTTAAGGACTGAACTTGAAATTACCTGGATATAGAGATAGGTGAGCAGAGAATACTCAATGGGAGTAAATAAATGAAAAAGAAAGAGATTATTCCGGACAATACTCAGATCGATCAGAAGTACGGACAATATGGAAACCACCAAATCAATGGTCAAATAACAGAATAAAATGGTAATATATTTTACCTTACCCTTTAAGGCCATCCCGTAAAACAAGATGGCCGTTACAAGTAAGTAAACATAAATTAGCATGACCAGGCTCAGATACATATAAAATCTTCATGTAATGGGACGGGTTTTTAAGAAGGGCACATATTGAATACCTGCAACTATTGATATGTCGTCCTGACCAGGTCATTGAGCTGAGGGACATTGGGAATATACCTGATCCAAGTTGCACAACCGGGAGGTACCTGGCAGGAATCTCTCTTTAAGCTAAACAACATTTCTGTTTTAACCCCGCTATTCTTAGAACCCCCTCTCATCTTAATCAGGAATTTAGCTGCCCCAAATGGGGCTATTGAAAGTTCAAGGCGGGAACTGCTATCATTGACCGTTGATCTGTCCAGCATCATACCATATGCCAGCATTGCTTTATTTTCAGGTACCCTGTTCTGTTTTAGGAACCTGACATAATATCCTGCTTCCGTTTCCAATTGCTTTTCTGTCCAGGGTTTTCCTATGACAAAATGCTTATTGCCAGAATCAGTAGATAGGAACCTGAAAGAGATATCCCGCATATTGGTGTCCGGGCTTTGCTTGACGATGTAAATAATAATTGGGATCAAATCCTTCCTTGCTCTCTTGAATGCTATTTGCAATTCAGTGTAAGTAATATACTGGGTGATCTTGAATTCCTTCTGTGCCATTTCAGGTAAAGGCTGGGTTTTCCACTTGACGGCCATGCTGCCCAGGATCAGTATTAGAGCGGGAGCGAGGGCTACACTGCCTATGCCAGTGAATACCAGGGTCTTTTTCTTTTTCATGACTATTTTTTTTGGTTTAGCAATGAATGACATTCACCCATTAAAGATCGACCGGAACCTTACAGGGATACACCCTTATTTAAGGGTATTTCTTATAGGGGAATCAGGGGGGGTCTCAGATTAATCTCTGTGAGCACAGCAGATTACATCTCTTTAAATTCGTTCTTTTCCCTCTTTCTTTCGGGAAAACGAAGAGAGATCTTTGTTAGCGAATCATGATTCCAGACCCCGTACTAAGAGCCTGCCTGGATGTTCCAGGATTTCAGGGGTATCAAAATTCATTCAACAAATTAAACTCAGCAAAATGAAAAAGAACATTTTATTAAAGTGCCTGTCGATAACTACCCTGTTATTGGCAATCGTCCAGATCGGTAGCACGCAACCAAAATCCAGTCAAAGGGATTTTGTTTATGGAGGAACGATGTCTCCTATTCCTAGTTATGCTGCCGGAATTAGCAGCAAGGCGGTAAAGGATTTTCATAGTCGTTTTGCAAAAATTAACACTGAATCCTGGTATAATAACGACGGAGGTATTGTAAGCTATTTCGTAAACGAAGGAGTCACCTGCCGTGTAATGTATGACAAAAACGGAAATTGGAAGGGAACGGAACAAACCTATTCAGAAGAAGGGCTACCTGACCACTTGAGGTCTGCGGTAAAAGGCACTTATTTCGACTATAACATTACCCTTGTCAATGAAATCCAGACTATGGAAGGGTTGGTTTATATCATACACCTTGAAAATAAATCCAGCCTGAAGAACATAAGGGTAAATTCAGACGGAGAAATGGATGTGAGAGAATCATATCAGAAGGGATGATCCAAGATGTTGACTGTGATAGGTTCCGCTTTTGGAATCCCGCTTTGAATCCCACTAACCCCCATAACGATAAGAGTAATAGCCCGCGTTATTACTCTTTTTCTTTTGAAATGTGAGCTAGTAAATGGTATTTAATAGTCAGACAATTTAGTCGGCGTTGGAATATTTTGCCTGAGGTTTACGAGATCAGCATCCGCCGGCAGAATGAATAATCCAGATTCGAGTAGTAAATATCTTCAATTTTGGTGAGAGGCCTGCCTACGGAAAATAATGAGGTAGTCCCTACATAGAAACTCCCCCGGCGATCAGGAGACAATTTAGAAGAAACAAGTTCGACAGGACTCGATTCCTTTGTTTGCACCCGTTATCAAGACATTTTTCATGTAGCTACTTTTTGTACACAATAGCAAAATCTATGTTCGCATTTTAGAGTTTCCATTCAATACATTGCTATTTTAAATAGAATGGCTTGCGAGGAGTATTACGCATTCTTTCATCTATTCGTTCAGCCAGCCATTGAAAATACTCACACAGAAAAGGGTCAGGACGTCTCTTACGCGAATCCTGAATCATTACTTTATATTTTTCCCAAGCAATTGAAACCAATGAACCAATTGTTTTATCTACGAGGTCAATATTTATAAGCCGTTCAGCTACAAGAATGCCAAGCGATTCCATTTCCTGTGCAAACTGGGTAATAATAATCCCTTCGCGAGCAGGAAGTTTTTGCCAATGTTCGTGTGTAGGAGGTATATCGTGCGCAGTAACATAATTCATGAGTTCAGAAAACTCACGAGTATTGAAATTGCGCAACGCCTCGAGTGTAAGTCTTTCATGACGATCGCGCGTTGCAGTCTTAACTTGTACAATGCCAAATGCCAAAGCAATGATGGCCGATACGGCAAGCGCGATATTAGCGATAAGTGTGATTGTCTCGGAAGTCATATCCTTGTTGGATTTTAAAAGAATTAAAAAAGTTAGATTATCGAAGTCAAATTGAAGTGAGAGCCGTGTTAAAGGTCGCCTACAATAGCATATATTAACCTATCACCTATTCAATTATGGCTTTAGGTTCAAGATGACGCGCACGAGGAGCGTTTGTCTGTACAAATATCGATATATTTTCATTCCCTGATCTCCGAAATATTGGAGAAGTTTGAGTCAGATTGGGAAATGAAAATTACAGGAAAGGCGAGGAAATCGCTGATTGAAATTATTATCGATCGGCTAAAAGACACAGTTTTGAATTCGATAAAAGCATAACAAGAGAGAGCCCAGCTTGACCGCGTACGAGTAAACCCTTACCCGTAGAAAGGTGAGGGTTTTTTGCTAACTTAGGGATAACCTAAACTCAAATTTTATGTTTTTCCTTCAAGAAGCGCCAAATAGATTTGGAAATGGGTATGCAGCATATTATGGTATTGGATTCTTAGTAATGGCGTTAGGATTTGCTGTTCTTTGGGTCCTTATTTATGTTCTAATTGTTAGATGGGTTTTCCGAATTAACACGCATGTTCGAAATCAGCGAACAATGATCGAACTTCTGATAAAACTTTGTCGCAGGAATGGAGTTCCTGAAGAAGAGCTATATTCGATAAAGGCCGGGGAAAATATTGTAGAACGCAGACCCATTCCTCTGCCCAAATCTTAAAAGACATTTAGACCAACCGAGAGGCCCAGCATGAACAAGTCCCCGTCCGAATTGGCGGGGATTTTGTCTAAGCTTTGCAAGTATTCAAGCAGGAAGGCGAACACATCTTTTAATCTATCTTTCTGCTCCAACAACTCTAAATATTCTACAAATGAGTGGTAAACACCCGCCTGAAATTTAGGGGCCGCCGGCCGCAGTGGTTCTTCATTTTAAGAATCTTCCCCTCTTCAGGATACCACCACTACCACGCGTCCCGTCCACGCCGCAGGTATTCAGCTGAGATTGATTGTCTTTCCAAGACCAATTGTGCCTTCTTGTTTTCGAGAATGGCAATTGATTCCTTATTATGATTTCTCTCAAGTTGATTCTTCGGATTTGAGTAAGTGAAGATTCCCGTCGCCGCCCGTTGACCAGGCCTTCTTCCCCAAGATAACGTGTAGAAAATCTTTCCTTCACCGGCGCCGCGACCTGGTTTTTTAACTATTGTTACGCCCATAGAAAATAGTTTTGCTGGTGGGTCAAAACTACAAAGTTGGTGGGTCACCAAAGGTGGGAGATAGGGTGAAAAAGGGGCGTAAACTGACCCACCAAAATTAAAAAACCATTGAATGTCAATGGTTTAATTTGATATCTGGTGCCCAGGACTGGATTCGAACCAGCACACCCTTGCGAGCGCTGCGACCTGAACACAGTGCGTCTACCAATTTCGCCACCTGGGCAGGTTATTGTTCTGAATGCAGGGCAGCAAATATAGGAAATATTGAGCCTTCTCTTTTATACTACGGTGCTTTCTGCGCGGCTCCGGAGGCCGATTAAGAGCACCCCAGAGATCACCAGCAAGGTTCCAACAATCTGTTCCCAAAGCAGCTGTTCGCCCAGGAAGAAATGGGCCTGCAGTATGGTGGAGACGGGACCGATGCTGGAAATGATGACTGCATTACTTGACCCGATCCGCTTCATGCCCGCAGCAAGCAGGAAGGTTGGGATGACGGTTGCCACAATGGCCAGTATCAGGCCATAAGTCCATGCGCCTCCAGGGCTAAACAGCCCAGTCCCTTTTCCTCTTATGAGGTAATGCGTGAAAATTCCCGCAATGGCAGCTAACATGGAATAAGCAGTGAATTTGGCCGCTCCTAAAACGGGGATCATTTTTCCGCTGCCGGAAACATAGATCGCATACGTAACGGAACATAGAAAAATAAGCCCTGATCCCCAAAAAAAATGGCGGTTCGTAGTATTGATTCCCCATTCCCCTAAAAAAGCTATAGCAATGCCGGCATAGGTCAACGCGAGTGCCAGTCGCTGATTGGCCGTAACCCGCTGGCTGAATACCATGGCATTGATCAGCACGGTAAACGTGGGGTAAAGAAATAGAATGAGACGTTCCAATCCAGCCGAAATGTATTGCAGGCCTATAAAATCGAAAAGGCTACTCAGGTAGTATCCGAAAAGGCCCAGGCCGATGACAAAGGCCCACTGCCGTGCTTTCATCGGTGTATTTGACCTGCGGACACTGGTCAAAAAGGCTGCGGCCAGGTAAAACGGAAGCGAAAAAATCATCCGCAATGTCAGCAAGGTTAGCGCGTCGAGGTTGGTAGAATGAAAAGCCTTCTTGACGATGATGGCCTTTGTGGAAAAGAGAATTGCGCCCAGCAGGGTAATGAGGAATCCATACCAGGAGACAGTGGCCGAATGACCCGGAAGCGCAACTGCCATCTTCCTGCCTTGCATTGTACCTTTTTAGGTGAACTTTAGGCTGAAATGTTAAATTCTCTCAAGGTCTCATTGAGGCTGGTCTTCAAGTCGGTCGACGGTTTGCGCTGTCCGATAATCAGGGCGCAACTGACCTGGTATACCCCGGAAGGGAACTGTTTGGGGTATGTACCAGGCACCACCACACTCCTGGCCGGAATTCTCCCTTTGTATTCGACGGGATCCGGTCCACTGACGTCGATAATGCGGGTGCTTTTGGTGAGCACAACTTGGGCCCCGAGAACGGCCTCCCGCTCCACATGGACTCCTTCCACGACAATGCAACGGGATCCGATAAAGCAGCCGTCTTCGATAATCACTGGGGCCGCCTGTAAAGGCTCCAGCACCCCCCCGATGCCCACTCCTCCGCTCAAATGAACGCCTTTTCCAATCTGGGCGCAGCTCCCAACCGTTGCCCAAGTGTCTACCATGGACCCTTCGTCCACGTACGCCCCGATATTGACATAAGAGGGCATCAAAACCACGTTCCGGGCGATGAAGGAACCGTAACGGGCAACAGCGTGTGGGACGGCACGGACCCCAAGAGCGGCAAAGCCCTTTTTGAGGTCGATCTTATCATAAAATTCGAAAGGTGGGACGGACCAGGTTTTCATAGGCTGCAGGCTGAAATACAGCAAAATAGCTTGCTTAACCCATTCGTGTAGTTCCCAGTCGGGCTGTCCGGGTGATGCCACTCGGAGTTCCCCCCGGTCCAGCGCTCCGATCACGGACCGTACGGCTTCGGCATGCCCGGGTTGTTGAAGAAATTGCCGGTCCTGCCAGGCTTGCTCGACCTTATTTTTCCAATCCAACATGCTTTTTTTGCAAACTTAGTGCTTGAACTGCAGATCGTATGGAGATTCGCCAAAGCTCCATGCAGCCGGACTCACGGGGAAGGATAAATTTATCCGGCTGTTCGTTTGGATTTAAACGAATTGCCCTGCCGGCGGTCTATAGCAGACATGGAAACACCCAAACCGAGAATATTCTATTCCGCAGTCGGGAAATTTGCCCAGAAGGACAAAATGGCCTACCCATGAGGGCATTTTACCGTTTTCTGCATATGGCTGCGATGATTTTACTTGTTCTGAGGACATGCAAAGCCCAAGACAGGCTCTTGGATGATTCCATTCCGAAAATATCCTACGGATCTTTTGGAGTAAGCTACTTGAGTAACAACGTCTACATGGGCAGAAAGGACTCGGTCAAGCTCCCCTACATTACCCCTACACTGGGATATTTTCACAAATCTGGCCTTTACATTACGGGCTCTGTTTCCTATTTGCCTACCGCAGGCAATAGCCGGGTCGACCTGGTTACCCTCGAAGCCGGATATGCCTACGAATTGGGTCATTTTGAAGGGCAAATCAGCGCCGACAAATTTTATTTCAGTGCACAAAGCACCAATGTCCGGTCCGAGATCCAGGGGAGCATTACCCTGGCCGCCGGCTACGACTTTGGATTTATCAAGCCGGTAGTAGCCGGTGGAATTAGTTTTGGCCTAAGTCCGGACTATGCGCTGGGTCTGGGCATTGAACATACATTCTATGCCTTGCATCAAAACCTGGACATTACCCCGAATGTCATGGCTAATGCGAGCACCCAAAATTTCTATGGTTCTTATTACTCGAAAAGAAGGTATACCGGGAAAAGGAAGAGAAAAACAACAGGCATTCATTATTATGATATTTCGGCTGACTTGTCTGACGTCGAGCAATTCAAATTGCTGGATTGGGAATGCACTTTGCCCATCAACTACACGTTTAAGCGATTCACCATCAATTTTTCCCCCAGCTTTGCTTATCCCGTAAATGCGGCTGTAGTTACCTACCATATCAAACCGTCCACTGGCCCTTCATTTTCGCGAACCAGCACAGAGTTGCTGTCGAATAGTTTCTTTTTCCAGACGGGTGTAACCTACCAGTTTTGAAGACTTTTTTTGACGGGATGAGACGGATGGAATACCTTATCCCCCTACAAGGTTAATTGAGTTCATTCCAGGACGATATTGTCCGCTGCCTGACGAAACTCCGGGAAGGGGGAGTGATCCTATATCCCACGGACACAATCTGGGGAATCGGCTGTGATGCCCGCAACCCAAAGGCCTTGGACCGGATTTCGACGATCAAGCAGCGGGACCATTCCAAGAGCTTCATCATTCTGGTAGAAAGGGCTGCTGACGCGCTTTACTATACCGACGGTTCCGATCCCTTCTTGTTGCCGTATTTGGAATCCCTTACCGAACCCACAACCGTGATTTACCATGCTTCGACGAAGGTTTCCGGCCCGATATTGCGTCCGGATGGAACGGTCGCCATCCGCGTGCCTCAGGACCCATTTTGTCAGCAGCTTTTGTCAACATTTCAGGGGCCTTTGGTATCTACCTCAGCCAACCTGTCTGGCGAGGCCTATCCACGCGTATTTGCTGATATCGACGATAAGATTAAGCTTTCTGTGGATTACACAGTTCGATTTCGCCAGGACGACATTCATGCTCGCAAACCGTCTGCCCTGGTCCGATGGTTAGGCGAAGGCAGGGTAGAGGTGATCCGCTCCTAGCTCCGCTCGATTTCTCGTTAAATTCGCGTCGTGAAAAAATTCCTGATCATCCAAACGGCATTTATCGGGGACGTGGTGCTGGCGACCTGCCTGGTAGAAAAATTGCATCGATTTTTCCCGGATTCCCAGATCGATTTCCTGCTCCGGAAAGGAAACGAATCCCTGCTCCAAGGTCATCCGCATATTACTCAAATATGGATCTGGAATAAAAAGAAAGAGAAGCTCCGCAACCTTTTGCGGCTGCTGAAAAGGATCAGAAAAGAACGGTATGACAAGGTGATTAATGTTCAGCGTTTTGCGGCGACGGGCTGGATTACGGCGCTTTCCGGTGCCCAGGAAACAATCGGTTTCCGGAAGAACCCCTTGAGCTGGATGTTCACGCGCCGAATCCCCCATGAGATCGGGCCTGAAGGCCAAACGATCCATGAAATCCAGCGTGACCTGCGCCTGATCCAGGAATTTACTGATGCATCTCAAGAGCTGCCTGCCCTATACCCCTCTTCGGAGGACATGAAAAAAGTGAGCGCATATCAGGACCGCGTCTACGTTACGATCAGTCCCGCTTCCATATGGTATACCAAACAATATCCCGCAGGACAATGGGTCAGCTTCATCAGAAAGATCCCCCCGGCATACCGCATATTCTTACTGGGTGCTGCCGCCGATCACGCATTAGCTGATTCGATCAGTCAACAGTCTGAAAGGCCCAACCTGGATAACCTCTGTGGGACCCTGAGCTATCTCCAATCGGCCGCGCTGATGAAGGGGGCCGCCATGAATTACGTCAATGATTCGGCCCCCCTTCATTTTGCTTCGGCCATGAACGCGGCCGTTACGGCTGTTTTCTGTTCTACGGTTCCGGCATTTGGTTTCGGGCCGCTTTCGAAGGAACATTTTATCGTAGAAGTTCAGGAGAAGCTGGATTGCCGCCCCTGTGGACTGCATGGATACGCGTCTTGCCCCCTGGGTCATTTCAAGTGCGCGCGTGAAATCCAGGATGAACAACTGATGAGGAGCATTCCCTCCTGATGACTGCGGCTACACTTGACTATCCAGCTGACGATGGCTTACCAGGGAGTATATCTCATTTGCCTCGTTTCTTACCTTTGCCGATGCCATGGAAATTCAATTTACCGAGGAAGAGGCAGTTATTTTTGGACGGATCGCCAGGGCTGCGGAAGCCCTGGGCGTACCCTGCTACCTGATCGGCGGTTTTGTACGGGATCGCATCATTGACCGGCCCACCCAGGATGCAGATATCGTATGCGTCGGGGACGGCATCGCCCTGGCGCATGAGGTGGCAGCGCAGTTTCAGCCCAACCCTCCGGTTTCGTATTTTAAGAATTTCGGTACGGCCCAGATCAAGATCTCTGAACTGGAGATTGAGTTTGTGGGCGCCCGAAAAGAGAGTTACCGATTCCATTCGCGAAATCCCGAAGTGCAGCCCGGTACGCTGGAAGACGACCAGAATCGTCGTGACTTTACCATCAATACAATGGCCATTAGCCTCAACCAGCCCGATTACGGCAGCCTGATCGACCCCTTTGATGGTCTGCGCGACATCAAAAACCGATGTATCCGGACCCCGCTGGATCCTCTGCAGACATTTAGCGACGACCCGTTGCGCATGCTCCGGGCGGTCCGGTTTGCTACCCAGTTGGAATATACGATCCAACGAGAGACCTTTGCCGCCATGCGCCAGGATTCTCCCCGGATCGGAATCGTTTCGCAGGAGCGCATAACCGATGAACTAAATAAGATCATTCTGGCGGATAAACCTTCTATTGGATTCAAATTGCTGTTCGATAGCGGGCTGCTGTCGATCATATTCCCCAAAATGGTCGAGCTCTCCGGCGCTGAATACATCGATGGGCTCGGTCATAAGGACAATTTTTACCATACCCTACAGGTGTTAGACAACATTTCAAGAACCAGCAAGGACCTTTGGTGGAGGTGGGCGGCCATTTTGCACGACATCGGCAAACCAGCCGTCAAAAAATTCGAAAAAGAGCATGGCTGGACCTTTCACGGGCATGAGGTGGTTGGCGGACGCATGGTACCTAAGTTGTTTACCCAATTGAAGCTGCCTCAAAATGATCGCATGCGATTTGTCCGCAAACTTGTGGAACTTCATCTCCGGCCGATCAGCCTCACGAAAGAAAATATTACGGATTCGGCAATCCGGCGCTTGCTTTTTGATGCAGGAGACGACATCGAAGCCCTAATGGCCCTTTGCGAAGCCGACATTACATCAAAGAACAAGGCGAAAGCCAAACGTTATTTGGAAAATTTTGAACTCGTACGGAAGCGCCTGACGGAGGTCGAGGAAAAAGACCGGATCCGGAACTGGCAACCGCCGATCAGCGGGGAAATGATCATGGAAATTTTTGGATTGCAACCTTCCCGGGAAGTGGGAGAACTGAAAAATGCCATCCGGGAAGCCATATTGGACGGCGAAATCGAAAATACGTACGAAGCTGCCTATGCCTTCATGATGGACCGCGCAGCAGCCCTAAAACTTTCCCCGGTTAAATAAACAGGAATGAAATTTGTGATCCTGTCCAGGGCCGAAGGGGAGGTTATCCGTATGCGCAATTGTAGTATTTTTGGTGGTTGCATTAGCGATCAAATTCTTATAAACGGACGATTTTTATGGCAGTTTTGAAGTTCAGAATATACTTGGAAGAAGATGATAGCGTATACCGGGATGTGGTCGTCCGGCACACACAACCTTTCCTGCAACTGCATTTTGGTATTTTGAAGGCCTACGAGTTCGACAACAAGCATCAGGCTACCTTTTACCGGAGCAACGACAGCTGGCAGCATGGTCGGGAGATTACCCTGCAGAAATACGACAAGCCGTACCGTGTGGAACCCTTAATTATGGCCGCAACTACGATCGGGTCGGAAATCAGGGATCCGAACCAAAAATTCGTCTATGTTTACGACTTCGTTAAAAACTGGTCCTTTCTTGTGGAACTCATCAGTGTGTCTCGGGAAGAAAACGGGAAAGCCGATTTCCCGCTGGTCTTAAAGACCGAGGGGATCGCTCCTTCCCAATACGGCACCCGCGGCCTGGTCGGGGATAAGTTAGCTGAGGTGGAAGAGAAATATGACCTGGCAAAAGATGCCCCACATTTCGGCATTGAATCCGAGAATAAGGAAGAACCGGGGGAAGATTTGGAAGGAGAAGGGGAGGAAGAGACCGAGGCCGGTGATGAAATTATTTAGCCCTCGTCCACCTTCAACCATTACGCGCCATTTTGAAGAACAGGACCATACTGGCCATCGTCGGGCCTACCGCCGTGGGCAAAACGGGAGTCGCCATGGAAATGGCGCGGCAATTTCAAACCTCGATCATCTCAGCCGACTCAAGGCAATGCTATACAGAGATGAATATAGGCGTGGCCAGACCAAGCCCGGAACAACTCCAATCCGTGCGGCACTATTTTGTTGCCTGCCGGTCGATTCAGCAACCCGTTAACGCCGCCATCTTCGAAAAATGGGCGCTGGATTGGGCGGAAGAAATATTTGCTCGGACGAATGTACTCGTCTTGGCCGGAGGTACGGGGCTCTATGTCAAAGCCTTTCTGGATGGCCTAAATGAAATTCCCCCGGTCGATCCGGCCATTCGTGAAAATATCCGGTCACTTTATGCTGAGCGAGGCATGAATTGGCTGGAGCAGGAGGTACAAAAAACGGATCCCCTGTATGCTGCCCGGGGAGAATCGAAAAATCCCCATCGATTGCTTCGAGCCCTTGAAGTCCGGATTTCAGCCGGCCGCTCCATATTGTCTTTTCAAAGCAGCCTGAAAAACGCCAGACCCTTTCGTACGATTCGTATCGGGCTGCTGCAGCCGAATGAACAGTTGAAACAGCAAATCCGGGCCAGGGTGGATCAAATGATGGCCTGCGGATTGTTGGAAGAGGTCCGTCAACTCTTGCCGTACCAGAACCTGCGGCCCTTGCAGACCGTTGGGTACACCGAGCTGTTCAGCCATTTGGAAGGCCGCACCAGCCTGGAAGCGGCGGTGGAGTTGATTAAAGGCAACACCTGGCAATATGCCCGCAGGCAACTCACCTGGTTTCGAAAGGATGACTCGATTCAATGGACGGAGCCAGGCAACTGGAAGCAATTGCAAAAGATAACGGAATCTTAATCCCCGCCTAATCTATCCCGCACAAACTTTGCTGGTAGCCGGTTTTCTCCAATCAGCTAAGCCAGGGATCATGACTGTTTCCGAATTCGGGACTGACTTCTTGTGGGGCGTGGGAGTGGCTGCGGCCCAAAACGAAGGCGCGCATAATCACTACGGCAAGGCCCCTTCCATTTGGGATGTATTCTCCAAAAGGAAGGGCAAAATCAGGGGGGGCCACAAACCCTCGGTCGCCTGCGATTTTTATCACCGGTATAAAGATGATCTGCTCTTGGTCAAGGCCCTGGGCTTCTCGGTCTTTCGTTTTTCCTTTTCCTGGTCCCGGATATTACCGGAAGGCATCGGCAAACCCAACCGGGAAGGGCTGCAATATTATCACCGCGTGCTGGATGAATGCCTTCGCCTGGACTTGATTCCATTCGTTACGCTCTATCATTGGGACTTGCCGGCAAGTCTGGAAAAAGAGGGGGGCTGGGCCAGTCACCTCATGGGCCGGTGGTTCAGCCGGTATGTTAGCCTCTGCGCATCCGAATATGGCGACCGGGTTAAAAACTGGATCGTGCTGAACGAACCGTTCGGATTTACTTCCCTGGGATATATGTTGGGCAGGCATGCGCCGGGCCGAACCGGCCTCAAGAATTTTTTGCCGGCGATCCACAATGCTGCCGTTGCTCAGGCCGAAGGAGGCAGGATTTTGCGACAACTGGTGCCCCGGGCGCGGATAGGGACTTCCTTCTCCTGTTCAGAGATTATTCCGAACACGAGCAGCGCGGAGGACCGGACAGCTGCAGACCGGGTCGACATTCTCTTAAACCGACTGCTGGTCGAACCGACCCTGGGCAATGGCTTTCCCCGGGAAGAATTCAAATTTTTGGAGAAGCTCGAGTTGCACAACAAGTCCTGGAAATACCTGGAGCGAATGAGCTTCGACTTCGATTTCATCGGTCTGCAAAATTATTTCCCAGTTGTAGTCCGCCACAATCCCCTGGTTCCGCTGGTCAAGGCTTCCGAAGTGAAGGCTGTTTCACGGAAAGTCCCGCACACGGATATGGGATGGGAAATTAACGCGGAATCATTCTATCGCATCATTAGTCGATTCTGTTCCTACCCGGGGGTGAAGGAAGTGATCATTACCGAAAACGGTGCTGCTTTCCGTGACAAAGTCATGGACGGGGAGATTCGGGACGATCTGCGGATTGCTTATTTTCATCAGCACCTGCGCGCGCTACTGCGCACCCGACGTGAAACCGGACGGATAGCCGGCTATTTTGCCTGGACGCTCATGGATAATTTCGAGTGGTCTGAGGGATATCGCGCCCGGTTTGGGCTGGTACATGTGGATTTTGCAACACAGCTCCGGACCATAAAGAACTCCGGGTATTGGTTCAGGGATTTTCTGGGAGGAAAGGATGTTTGATACCTCTCAGGGAAACTTGAAACCGACCGTTACGACCAGCTTCCCTGTCGTTTCCCTATTGTTGGAGAAGACATTGCTTTTGTCGGCGAGGCGATAGGGGAAGTCGACATCACGAACAAACCCCTCCACATAGGCCAAATCGATAAATATCCCCCTGTTGCGGTAGCCGATGCCTCCGGTTAAGTATAGGCGCTGAGCCGCTAGCGGGGATTGCCGGTACGGATTAGAATAATAAGCAACGCCAAGCCTTGCCATCAAGGTATTGAACTTCAGCTCTCCCCCCAATCTTGCGGCAAAGGTTCCCTTGAAGTAGCTCCTGATTACACTGTTTAGATCCGAGTAATATTGACCATCACCACTATTTGCACTCGCGTCAAAATGGGCGTGGTTGGTCGTTTGATATTCGAAGTCTGCGGTGACAAAACCCCGCTGATCGGAAGGATCCACGGTCTCGCGAAAAACATAGGATCCGCTAAGCAAAAACCTCCAGGGGGAGATCATGTCATAGCCTGCCTGTCCGGCCGAGGTTCCGGTAGCCTGATCCAAGGAATCCGAACTTATAGAGATTTGGTGTCCGGGGGCCGTGGTGTAGTTTTCCGTATTCGTTACCATCGAAGCGGAAAGATTGTCATTCAAATAAAAAAAAGTGGGGCTGTGGACCGCCAGCCCGATCCTCCACAAGGAGGATGGCCGGAAGATGCCTCCGAGCTTGATATTCAATCCGAATCCCTTGGAGCTGTAATTCTGCTGAAATTGGCTAAAGGCGAAATCATTGTTTGGGTTGCCGGTAGCGTCCGATTCGGTGTAAAGGGATTGGCGCGTGTAGTTGACCAAAGGGATTCCTAGGCTGCCTCCTAAATACCATTTACCGGAGTAGCTGCTGGCCAGCCCCAGGGCGATTTCTGTTATTCCGCCCGTTTGGATGACCCGGTTGGACTGATTGAGCGAACCCGCTTTCAACGGAAGGGCGATTACCTGGGAGACGCCATTCACGGTGGCCGTATCGATCAGGTAGGTATACAAAGCCATGCGCGTCCCATAGGATATATTGGGATCGCTGATCGCCTGATTGATTGAAAGGCCGGAAGAACTGAATTCTTCTGCGAATTGCTCGGCATAGGAACTGTAATTATTCTGACCCTGGTAGTAGATTGAACTGTTAAAATCGGCAGTCCGGTTGACCGCCAGGGTGATAACCTGCGAATTTCCGCTCCGTCCCGGCCAGCAAAATACGAAGCCGGAGACGCCCAAGCCGAATTTTGCTGAAGTACTGGCGCTGGAAGACGCGCCCAGGTATTGGCTGTGGTTCTGGAAGAAGGAAAAGCCCGGACTTATGACTAACTCTCCCCTCCGGTAAAACCCGGTTCCGGCAGGGTTTACATAAACAGACGAGATCTCCCCACCCAGGGAGCCCATGGCCCCCCCGATCGCCTGCTCGCGCGCTGTACCGTTGGGCATGTTCCAGGAAAGGCGCAAGGCGTCTTCCGGCAATTGCGCCGAAAGCGTCACAGACCAGAGGAAAAAGGGAAGCAGAGCAATGGATTTCATACCCGGATGACGGCCTGGGCCGAGACGAAGAAGGAGGAAGAATTCACCCTGAATGTCTTCCTCCTTCGGCAAATGGATTGAAAAAAAGTTATATCCCGTTCTATGCTCTGGCTCAGTGCCTTCCAAAACCGCCACCTCTCATTCCCCCGCCCATACTGCTCCCGCCGGTGCTGCCCCCGCCAAATGAAGACGACGGTGTGTAGCTGCGGATCGGTTGGCTGCTCGTGGGACGATAGGTATTCCCGAAGTTGCCGTTGCTTCCCGTACCCGGATAGCCTTCAAATCTCCTGGCTGCACTGCCGGCAGGAGTATTGTGGTAAGGTTGGGAATACGGGGAAAATGCTGTCGGGGCATGGCTACCAGAAAGGTAATTGTTGTTGTTGTAGCTGGCGGGACTAAAAGGCCGAATCGTCGCGTATTGATTGTATGCGGGCGTCTTGGGACTGATCAGGACAACACTCCCAAAATAGGGATTATAAATGCTGTTCCAGGCGTAATAACTATTCCAGTAACTGAAGGGGCTCCAATAGCAGAAGGTCAGCCAGGGAGCGCCAAATCCGAATCCATACGTACCCATGCCGTAGGGCGAATATCCCATCGGGGAGAAGGAATCGGTATAATAGTCATCAAAATAGGACCAGCGCTGCGGATCCAACACTTTCATTTGCACATACTGGTCACTGGGCGCCATATTGTAATAGTCTCCGGAGCTTGCATTCGAAGAAGAACTGGATACCGAAGCACCCGGAGAATAGTAGACGTCATCTGGAGTTTGGGTATTTTTATATACAGAGCATCCCGAGGCCATCAGGCCGGCCGCGGTAACCAACAGATAAAATTTTTTCATGAGCGAAGCTTTAATTGATTCGGTGCGAACTTCCTACTTTTGCGCTTCCGTAATAAAGTTACGATAAATAGTCCGGGCCCCTAAAAAAAATTCCAGCAGTCTTCTTTCGGGAATCATCCAGCAATGAATTATAACTTATTACATTTCAATTACTTATCCTTGCTATGGCGATCGGAGCCCGAGGCCGGATATAAAGGAAAAGCAGGAGTATGAGCAAAGAGATCACCAGTAGACAGGCAGACTATTCCCAATGGTATAACGATTTGGTCATAAAAGGGCAATTGGCGGACTATTCAGCCGTTCGCGGCTGCATGGTCATCAAGCCACACGGTTTTGCGCTATGGGAAAAAATGAGGGATCAGCTAGACCGAATGTTTAAAGAAACCGGACACGTAAACGCATATTTTCCCCTATTTATTCCGAAAAGTTTTTTTAGCAGAGAGGCATCCCATGTGGAGGGATTTGCCAAAGAATGTGCAGTGGTTACCCATTACCGATTGAAAAATGATCCGTTGGGGGGTGGGCTCATCGTTGATCCGGAAGCCAAACTGGAAGAGGAATTGGTAGTACGTCCCACCAGCGAAACGATTATTTGGAATACCTATAAAACCTGGATTCAATCCTATCGGGACCTCCCTTTGCTGATCAATCAGTGGGCGAATGTCGTCCGGTGGGAAATGCGCACACGGCTTTTTTTGCGTACCTCTGAATTTCTCTGGCAGGAAGGCCATACGGCGCATGCTAGCAGGGAGGAAGCATTGGCCGAGACATTGCAAATGCTTCGGGTTTACGCTGAATTTGCTGAGAAGTATATGGCTCTTCCGGTTATCCGGGGGGTGAAGACAGAAAGTGAACGATTCGCAGGAGCCGAGGATACGTATTGCATCGAAGCGTTGATGCAAGATGGGAAAGCCCTCCAAGCCGGAACCTCCCATTTTCTTGGTCAGAATTTTGCCAAAGCCTTTGACGTTCGCTTTTCCGACAAAGACAATCAATTGGATTATGTCTGGGCAACCAGTTGGGGAGTTAGCACCCGGCTGGTAGGTGCTTTGGTCATGGCGCATGGCGACGATGAGGGACTAATCCTGCCTCCCCGGATAGCTCCGCTCCAGGTTGTTATAATTCCCATCTATAAAGGCGAGGAACGAAAGGAAGGGCTACTGAGCAAAGGACGTGATCTTGCTGCTCAATGCCGGGCCGCCGGCCTAAGCGTGCTGTTTGATGACGCAGAGCATGCACGTCCAGGTTGGAAATTTGCCGAATATGAAAAGCGCGGAGTTCCTATTCGGATTGCCATCGGCCCCCGGGATCTGGACCAGCAAACGGCTGAAGTTGTCCGAAGGGATACGCGCGAAAAGACGGTTATGGGCCTGGAAGGTCTGGTAGAAAAGATTCCCGGACTCCTCGATGCCATTCAACAGCAACTCTACCAGCGGGCGCTGGCTTTCCGGGACAGTCGGATTACGCTCGTGAACGAATGGGCAGAATTTGAGCGATTGCTGGACGAAAAAGGCGGATTCTTTTCGGCACATTGGGACGGCACAAAGGAAACGGAAGAGCAGATAAAGGAAAAAACCAAGGCCACGATTCGCTGTATTCCGCTGGACAACCCCGCCGAAACTGGTAAATGCATTTTAACCGGCAAACCCAGTTCCCAGCGGGTCCTGTTTGCCAGGGCCTATTAGCAGGCAAAAACAATTGGAAAAATTCGGCGGTAGTTCCGGGTATTGTTTATCTTGGGAGGCGGATATACGCTATGTTCACCGCCGTAATATTCTTGATTTCGTTTTATTCCCGCAGTTTGCAATGGCTGAATGCTCACTTGCTCACCTGCCCTTCGAGGAAATTCCTGCACCTAGAATGCCCCGGTTGCGGTTTTCAACGAAGTGTTCTAGCGCTACTTGCTGGTGACTGGGCCGGTAGCTTCCGCTTGTATCCGGCAACCTTGCCTCTACTGGCCCTTTGGGCGTACGCCATCGCGCATCTGCGGTTCCAATTCAACCAAGGCGCGCGGGTTATAAAATATTTACAGCTATTTGCGGCAATTGTGATCTTGGCATTTTATATTTACAAGGTAGTCAACAACAAATTAATTGTCTGATGGAAAATCAACCCCTTCAAACCGGTCCCCTTTCTCCCAACCCACCCACCGCGTTGCCCAATGCAACGGCAAGTTTGGTCCTGGGTATTATCTCCATCGTCGCATGTTTTTGCTGGGGACTTCCGGGAGTCGTTTGTGGCATCATTGGGTTGGTGTTGGCTGGCCGGGATAGAAAATTATACATGTCAAACCCGGATGCCTACACGCTGGCATCATACAAGAATCTCCAGGCGGGTCGTACCTGTGCCATAGTCGGACTCTGCCTGTCATCCCTGACGCTCATTACCATTATCGTCCGGATCATCATGGTGGGAACCGCCTTCCTGACCAATCCGCAGGATTTTTTCCACAATATGAACTACTGATCCTGCTGCCCTGTCCCTAACCTCACCGTGAATGCCTTGAATAAATACCTGGAGATTAAATCAAGGCACGCCCTTTAGTGGTTGAGCCGTCGGACCTTGAGTTATTTTTGCCAAAATTTTCCACTTGAATCGCGAAGGGAATCAGCTCTATACGGAGGGCCAGGTGTTGCTGATCGACAAACCCCTGCACTGGACATCATTCGACGTAGTCCGGAAGATCCGCGGCCTGACCGGTGTCCGCAAGGTGGGACATGCCGGTACCCTGGATCCCCTGGCCACGGGCCTCCTTATTGTATGTACGGGCAAGTTTACGAAGCGCATCCAGGAGTTTATGGCCCAGGACAAGGAATACACGGGTTGCCTTGTTTTGGGTGCAATAACCCCAAGCTTTGATCTTGAAACAGCTCCCGACCAATTCAAGGATACCAGCCACCTGTCCTCCAAGGATATTCTGGAAGCGGCCTCCCGGTTTTCCGGTGAACTGATGCAGATCCCGCCTGCTTATTCGGCCATCAAAAAAGACGGGAAGCGCTCCTACGAATGGGCACGAAAGGGTAAAGAGCTGACCCTGGAACCGCGGAAGATCCATATTTGGGAGCTGGAGGTCACCTCCATTGAGCTGCCCTTCGTGAAATTCCGAACGGTCTGCTCCACGGGGACCTATATACGTAGCCTGGTTCGAGACCTGGGGGAAGCGATTGGAGTTGGCGCCTATCTTAACAGCTTGTGCCGGACCCGGATTGGTCCCTACCGCCTGGATCAGTCCATGACGATGGCTGTGGCGGAACAAAGCATCCGCGCTGCCATCGGGCGTTAGAAGGGGTAACCGATGCCGAGCTGGAATTGTCCATCTCCCAGGCTCAGCCCATAAAACCAGCGATTGCTATAGGTCAGCCTTTCCGGATCCCGTATCCGATAGGCCCAGTCGAGGCGGATGATGAACAGCGAGAAATCAAGCCTAAGACCAGTTCCCGCGTCCACGGCGAATTCCTTATAGAACCGGCCAATATTAAAATCGCTGCCCTGAAGGGATTTGGTCGTGTCGATGGTCCTCCGATTCCAAATATTGCCAATGTCCGCATAAATTGCGCTGCCCAGTTTTATCGTCCCGAATAGCGTTCCCAGGGGAAATCGATATTCGATATTTCCTTCTAGCCGGATATCCCCGAAACGGTACGCGTCAATCCGGGAAGTGTCGTAAAACGTGGAAGAACCCAAGCCAAGCTCCCGGGCCTGCCAGCCCCGCATGCTGTTGGGGCCTCCCACATAGTAGGCTTTATAAAAGGGGAGGGTTTGTTTCAGTTCCTGGCCTCCTCGCCCATAAGCCAGCCCGCCTCCCGCATAGGCATGAAAGACCAATTGAGTTCGTCGAATTTCGATGGTGTGGGTGAAGTCCACGTCTCCTTTGATGAACCGGAAAAGTTCTCCGGTGTCCAGGGCAGTGATCAGGCCAAGCAAAGCACCACTTTCCTCGCCACTAATCCGAAGAAGGTTCGTCTTGTTTCCTCTTTTCCGGAGCGAAGAGTAAAAAGCCTGTTCGCCTACCACCAAGCCGGTCTTGAACGCCAGGTTAAGGGCCGGGATGCTGTCCAGTAATTTTTGGAAACTGTCATTTTTTGCCAGCGCGGTGTATTCAATATTGATCGGCCGCCATAAGTATGTCTTATTCCCGCTTGACCATTGATAACCCCAGGAACCATCCACGGACTTTGCCGTGAAGAGGTTCCTGCTCTTAGTATAGGAACCGCTTATGTTCAGAATCGTCTGCAGGTTTTTAAGTTTGTGCTGGGGGTCGAATTTAATTGGGGACACCTCCTCCGGGAAAATGATGCTGTGGGAAATGCTGGCTTGGGTGGTCTGGATGAAACTGGAACCCAGTTCGATTTCACCTCGCACATCCGTTATGGACTGTGCCGATTGACGGAAAGTATTGCGATTGCGAAGCTCCAGGTTTAGCCCGATGCCCAACAGATTGGTTGCGGCCAGGATATCGTTGGTATTGTAGCTGGTTTCCAGGCCCGGGGAAAGATTCAGCTTCTTGGCCGGGTACAGCCGAATACCCATATCGATCAGCGAATCGGATACATAAGAGTCATTAAAATCTATATTGACAAGCTGCCAGGCCGGAAGTTGGGTGAACCGGTTATACGTGCGATAATAACTCTCCTGTTTATAGAGGCTTCCCGGCCTCAAGTAAACATTACTCAAAACAAATGGCAAGTTGAACCGATCCGTACGGTGGATCAGCGTAATGCCATTCATCGTTGCCGTGTCGCTTCGGATGGTAAGTGCGGTATCCTCCAATAAGGGCAGGTCGGTGTAAATGGTCACTTGCCCGATGTAGTACTTGGTCAGGTGGCTGGAATCCCGCACGGGCCGCTGCCTGACAATAGCGCTGATGGTGGGATTTTGCCTCTTTTTTTTCAATTTCTCCAATAGCCTGCTCTGTTCAAACGGGTCGAGGTTGGGATTGATGAGCCCGGCCGTCACCGTGTCCGCCTCCACGTCGAGGTCTTCCTTGCTCAATCGGAAATAGCCGTTGTTTCGAAAAAGTTCCACAAGGCGGTCCAATTCGTCGGAAAGCACCTGATTGGAGTAAGGCTTTCCTTTTTGCAAGAGGGATTTGTCCCGGGAATTGATCGCCAGCTGCTCCAGCGCGGGCGTGGACAATTGGAACCCAACCGAGTCAAAAAGAAGTTTCTTGCCCGGCCACACAGTGAAAATGACTGTCACTTTCGGAGGGTGGTGGGTGCTGTCGAAGCGGGCCGTATCCTTTATTTCCGGGGAATAGAAGCCAATCGACTTAAGAAGGGACTCCATGAACTCAATAGAGCGGCCGACATTGAGCGAATCGTATGCCGGAGGATTAGACAGCACTTTGACAACACCCAAATAGGAAATGACCTGGGTGCGCAGGCTGTCGTCAAGCTGGTTGGTTAATTTTTCTGCAATGTCCTTCTTCTCGTTGTCCGGCAGATTGCCATCAATGTGGATATTTGTCCGGTATACAAAAGGTCTGCCCGGCTGAACTTTTTTGTAGATAGTGCAGGAAGAAGCAAAACAGAGAACTACCGGCAGCAGGAGAAAGAACTCCTTGCTGAAAGATGCGGTAACTTGCCGGAGTCTGTACATAAGGTGCCATTGCGGATCCCGCAAACACTAGAATTGGTTTGCCGGCCAGGAGAAGTAGCCTTAATGCAAACCAATTCCTGAAAACTTAATTAGGTAAAAGAGAAATCAATGCTTCTCAAATCGCGCATCAAATATATTCAAAGTTTAGCCCAGAAAAAATTCCGGGATAACGAAAACGCATTCGTTGCCGAAGGCCCGAAGCTAATCGATGAATTATTGGCGTCATCAAATACGCGCGTACTGCTGTTGTTGGGTACTGCGGCCTGGTGCCGCAGCCATGAATCCAAATTGACAACAGATGTGCGTCTCCTCCTGCAGGAAATATCCGATAAAGAACTAAACCGGATCTCGTTACTGCAGACGCCGAATCAGGTGTTTGGTGTATTCAACAAGCCGGTTTTTCCGCTAGAAAGCCGACATCCGGTTCGATTGGCGCTGGATCAAATCCAGGACCCCGGCAATCTGGGTACCATCATCCGGGTGGCGGATTGGTTTGCGCTCGAAGAAATATATTGTACCGATGATTGCGCCGACGCGTTCAATCCCAAAGTCGTCCAAGCCAGCATGGGCAGCCTTTGTCGGGTGCAGGTCCGAAGCCTGGACCAAACTGCCATGCATGAGGCCCTGGAAGGCGGACCGGTATATGGAGCTGTCCTGGACGGACCAGACTACCACAAAGCGGGCCAGGTTAGCCGAGGGATCATTCTGGTAGGCAATGAATCGCGCGGCATTAGGCCGGAACTGCTTCAGTTGGTAAATCACCCCCTGAGCATACCCCGCCGGGGTGGCGCTGAATCGATTAACGCGGCCGTAGCGACCGGTATTGTCCTCGCGCAGCTGCTTTGACCTAGCGGAATTGAATGGCTTCGACCGGCTGAAGACGCTGCACGATCAGGGTCGGGATCATCAGTACCAGCAGGCAAATAAGTAAAGTCCCTCCATCCACCAGCAGCAAGTGCCACCATTCTATGCGGACTTCGGCCTTGGAGATCAGGTAGGCATCTTCCGGAAGCGTGATGAACCCATACCGGTACTGCAGCCAGCAAATCAAAAGCCCCAAAAGGTTGCCGAACAACAAGCCCAGGCAACTAATCAGCATACCTTGGTACAAGAATATTTCCTGGATCGGCCGGTTGGGACTGCCCAACGCCTTTAGGACGCCGATCATTCGGGTTCGTTCAAGCAATAAAATAATCAGGCAGGTTACCAGGTTGAGCACGGCAACGATGATCATAATGATCAACACGATCGCAATAGTGGTGTCCTGTAAGTTGAGCCAGTCAAATATGCCTGCGGCCTGCGGAAGATCCCGAATGGTGCGGCTGTTCCACCCGCTGGGCAGATTTGCAAATAACAGGCTGTTAACGGTATCCATTTTCCGGTAATCCTTCAGAAAAATCTCGTATCCCCCGATCTGCTGGTCGTTCCATCGGTTCAGGTGTTGCAAGAGGTGCAGGTCCCCGAGGGCAAACAGCTTGTCATATTCTTCTATGCCCGTCTTAAATATTCCGGCAATGGTCATCGGTCTGGCCCGGGGCGACCCGTCCGGCTGGATAAAATAAATCACTACCCGGTCCCCCACATCCGCTTTCAGTTGGTTGGCCGTATAGGAAGAAAGGTCGATTTCGCTGCTATACCCGGTATCCGGAAACCGAATCCACCGGCCGCGCTGCAGAAAGACGTTAAGGTGACCGAAATCATAATCGCTTTCCACTCCTTTCAGCAGGATATTGGCCAGGTTTTCCTTACCCTTTACGATGGCATATTTGGTCGCAAACGCCTGCACTTCGGTAACCTCCGGATTGGCCCGAAGGATGCGCAAGACGGTATCATTTCGCTCGATAGGATATTCCTCTGAGATCGCGGCCTGGCTATTCTCATAATGCTGCACGCGAATGTCCCCCCAAAAGGAAAAAATTTTCTGGCTTATGGCATATTGAAATCCATTGGTGAAAGCCAGGGTAAGGATCATGGCCGCCACACTAATGGACGCAGCAGTGATGGCGAGGCGGATGATGAAGCGCGAGAAGGAATGCTCCCGGTTGAAAGCGATTCGTTTGGCGATAAATGAAGCAATGTTCAACGGCGAAGATTTAACGGGCTTGTATGACCAAAATTAGACTTCCGGTCCGGCGCCATAAAAATTTTTTACTTTTTTGTCTTAACATTGTGATGAAATGCCGTCTTCCCGATTATCCCCGAAAAGCCTGCTGTCTTTGGTCCTATGTTGCAGCACCCTGTTCGCGGATGCACAAAATCCCGATACCATTTATTATCCGCCCATTCGCAGCCCGCAATTGTTTGCGTATGGCAACCAGTTAGGATATCCGATCATCCGGCTGAACAGCGGCGACCGGCTGGAACTGCAGTTCGATGACCTGGACGCCGACGTCAAGAACCTTTCTTATACCTATGTCCTTTGCAACGCGGATTGGACTCCTGCACAACTCACCGAATTCGATTACATCAGGGGATTTTCCCAGGCCCGCATACCGGGGTATAAATTTTCCTCGATGGGGCTCACCCGCTATACGCATTACCATGCGGTCATTCCAGACCCCAATTGTGTGCCCATCAGATCCGGCAATTATCTATTGAAAGTTTTCGCTGATGGAGATACCTCCCGCCTGGCTTTCACGCGTCGCTTTTTGGTAGCCGAAGATGGCGTAACTATTGGGGCGCAGATATTGCTGCCTTTCGGCCCGGATTTGTCGCGCACACACCAGAAACTTCAGTTTACTATTAACATGCGGGGCCTCAACATATCCAGTCCTACCCAGCAGATCAAAGTCGTGATCCTGCAAAACCACCGATGGGATATTGCCCGACGCAATATTCGTCCAACTTTTTATAGCGGAAATAATATGCAGTTCACCAGCGATGACGATTATAATTTTGCCGCTGGCAAGGAATGGCGCTGGCTTGACATTCAAAGCCTCCGGTATCACAGTGACCGGATTCAACGGGTCAATACCAGCAAAACGAGTACGGACGTATACCTGGTGCCCGATGCGGACCGCTCCCGGCAGCCTTATTATTTTTACAAGGATTATGATGGCCAATATTTCATACAAACCACGGAATCCGTCAATCCGAATTGGCAGACCGATTATGCTACCGTGCATTTCAGTTTTGTACCCCCGGGGAATAGCCCTTTTCCCGATAAGGATGTCTACCTTTTGGGGCAGATGACGGATTACAGCCTTTCGGATTCAACCAAAATGCGTTTTAATGCCGAACACGGAGTATACGAAACAGCGCAGTTCCTCAAACAAGGATTTTATAATTATTCTTATGTGACCGTAAATGCTACAGATCCGGATCGCATACCGTCCTTTGATTTTACCGAAGGGAATAATCAGGAGACAGAAAATGATTACCTGATCCTGGTCTATTACCGGGACCTGACTGGAAGGGCGGATCAGCTTGTCGGAATGGCCGATCTCAATACTTTGAACGGCAGAGGGCAACCATAAAATCCTTATCTTTGAAGTGGCAAGTCTTATACGACCAGCTCCTGCTGAATCCCCCAGGGCCGGAAGGCAGCAAGGGTAAGTGGTCGTAGCGGTGCGATGTAAGTAACTTGCCATTTTTTTTGCCAGCGCCAGGATCGTTCATCCGGTCCAGGCGATCGTATTATTCACCAAAAAAAATCCTCGGCCGGAGATTTTGTGCGGCAGGGGTCAGGGTTTATGAAATTTTTCATCGATACCGCCAATTTGGCGCAGATCAAGGAGGCTCACGATCTCGGAATTTTAGATGGAGTTACCACCAATCCCAGCCTGATGGCCAAAGAGGGCATCAAAGGTGAGCAAGCAGTGATGAATCACTACAAGACTATTTGCGAATTGGTCGGAGAAGGAGACGTCAGCGCAGAAGTCATTTCCACAGACTTTGCCAATATTGTGGAAGAAGGAAAAAAGCTGGCCGCCATTCACCGCAATATTGTGGTCAAAGTTCCCATGATCAAGGACGGAGTAAAGGCTTTGAAATGGTTCTCTGACAACGACATGCGAACCAATTGCACCCTGATATTTTCAGCGGGTCAGGCCATGGTGGCCGCAAAGGCAGGCGCCAATTTCATATCCCCGTTCATCGGTCGGATCGACGACAGCAACTGGGATGGAGTTCAGCTGATTGAACAAATCGCCAATATTTTTTCTATACAGGGGTTCGAATCTGAAATCCTAGCCGCTTCCATCCGCAGTCCGCTCCACATTGTAAAATGCGCCGAAGCGGGCGCCGATATATGCACTTGTCCGCTGGAATCCATCCTGGGATTGCTGAAGCATCCCTTGACAGATATCGGACTCGCTAAGTTCCTGGCCGACGCCAAGGCTACGCGGCCGGAAAAGCCTGACCTGGTCAGGGCTCAATAAGTAGGTTTCGGAAGGCGGTGGCGGTCAATATTCCATCCCAAAGTTCCTTTCAACCTTTTCCAAATCGATTGTCTTCGGGTTATCGGGACGAAGGGTTCTATCTCTGCCTGCCGGGCGTCGATGGCCGGGTCGGTCATTTGCGATTCCAATGACCGAAGCGTATCCCAAACGATCGGTATTAAGCCCATGGATGGGCTGATTTTTTTTCTGACAAACCGTTTGAGCAGGCGTGCCTGGAATGGATCTGAGGCCAAGGCGATCCGCTGGAAATGAAGTTCCTTGGCCTTCTGATAGCCGTAGAAGGCATTTTCGGTGCTGTGTTCGGCGCGCGTCTCCAAGAAAATATGGTCTTTGGGTATGCCGATGGCCTCTCCATAAAGCGCCATGATCCGGGATTCTACATAGGGCGTATATACGGCTGCTCCGGAAAAAATAATATTGCGCGCTATTCCCTGATCAAATAAGTATTTGGACCAATACATGCGCGCCTTAATCACCCGGCTCCATGCACTGTCGAAGGGCCCTCCCGGCACAATGATCACGTCATATCCTTTCTGGCGGGCCTGGTATAAAAGCTGACGGGAGGCCCGGGAGGAGAATGAACAAGAATCCAGCGTGGCGAGTAACCAAACGGGAAGGGCCCAAGCAGAAATTCGCTGAAACCCGTTCTTCAGCATAAGCTAGCTTTTGAAGGGGGTGATCAGGATCCTCGGCGATATACCCGGACGTAGTCTATCGACATGCGCGCCGGGAAAATGGCATCGTCCACTCCTTTCTGACCACCCCAATTTCCCCCCACGGCTATGTTCAGCAGGAGGTGCATGGGCTGGTCAAAGGGCCACGCATCATGACCGCTGTGCTCATTGGCGAAGCGGAAATAAGGATTCTGGTCGACAAACACCGTAATGCTGTCCGGGCTCCATTCCATCGCGTACCGGTGGAACGCTTCGCTGCAGTCGGGGACGTTTGTAACCGCGGTCTTTTGTGTGTGAATGACATGGTTATACTTCTTGCAGTGAACCGAACCGTGAATCACCCCAGGGTCGAAACCAACCTCTTCCATAATGTCCACCTCTCCGTCATCGGGCCAGCGCATGGGCGTAGTTGAACCCAGCGTCCAGATGGCGGGCCAGGTTCCCAAACCTTTTGAAAGCTTGGCCCTGACTTCGATCCGACCATAGGTCCAGTCGCCCTTGCCCTTGGTTTGCAGACGGGCGGAGCTGTATTCCCTGTTCTTCCAATGTTCTTTACGGGCTTCAATGATCAGGCATCCCTGCTCCACCCGGGCATTCTGGAGCCGGTTGGCCGTGTAATACTCCAGTTCGTTATTGCCCCAGCCCTGACCTCCGGTGTCGTAACTCCATTTCTGGGGATCGGGAAGACCCTGGTAATTGAACTCATCGCTCCATATGAGTGTCCATCCGGGCAAATCCTGGCTTTTTCCAGCACAAGGGCAAATGACGAGCGCAAACAGCAGAAAATTAACAATCGGACGGCGCGAGGGCATCATAAAAAATACTTTCTAGGAAGTGAACAGATCATTGTCTCTGATAAATCCGGACATAGTCTACCAGCATTTGTTGAGGAAAGATGGAATTGTCTACTCCCTGCTGACCTCCCCAATTTCCGCCAATGGCGATATTGAGGATCAGGAAGAAATTGCTGTTGTATGGCCATGCATTGAATCCATAGCCGGGATCCGTGTAGGTGAAATAAGCGACGCTATCTACGGACCATACCACTTGATTAGCGGTCCACTCTAAACCGTAGACGTGGAAACTGTCTTGCGCAGTGGGTACGAATACATTGCTGCCTTTCTGGGTTCCGTTGGCGCCGTTGTACATTTCATTGTGGGCGGTTCCGTAAATAACATTGGGATTAAAGCCTACTTCTTCCATGATGTCCAATTCCCCGTCGTTGGGCCAAACCAGCGGATCCGTACCCGACAATAACCAAATGGCCGGCCAGGTGCCTGTGCCGGCGGGCAATTTTGCGCGGATCTCGAATTTGCCGTAGGTCCACTCGGCTTTGTACTTGGTGAGCAGCCTGGCCGAAGTATAATTCCGGCCTCCGTAGCTTTCTTCACGCGCCTCAATGATCAAGTTGCCATTTTGGACCCTGGCGTTTTCCTGCCGGTTGGCCGTATAATATTCCAATTCGTTGTTGCCCCATCCGGATCCACCCGAGTCATAACCCCAGCGGCTAGAATCCGGCGCCCCGTCGGTATTAAATTCATCGGACCAGACCAGTTGATACGGTTTGGGCGAAGTAGTGTCAGGCGGAGTCGGGCCATTATTGCTGGAAGTCGGAGGACCGGATTTCTTCCCGCAAAAGCTGAGGAGGACCAGGCAGCAGAAGCCGCAGGGCAAACATACGCGTCGGGCAAATAAAAAAAGGGGTATCGTCATGACTCAGCTTTCGGTCGCCGGAGAGTGGGGAAGAATTGCCGGTTTAACTCGTCTTTGATCACCATGGTCTGACCCATGAATGTACGCAATATGGCCCATTTTTGGAAATTATATTTTGGCAATTCTGCTGCCTCGCTTAATTTTGCGGCCTTATGTTTTCTTCGTCATCAACTCGGCATCGGCATATGTCTTACCCTTGGGTAGGCTGGTAATGATGTGCTTGACCAAATCATTTTTCAGGGGCTTACCTTCGGTGAGCCCCTGTTTTTTATCCGGCCCTTTTCATCAGGCCTCGCCGGGATTTATTTCCGGCTTTCTGCTAAACAAAATCGATCGGCGCCATAAACATTATGAAACTCAAAATAGCGATCCAGAAATCCGGGCGGTTATTCGATGATTCGGTCCAATTGCTCAAGGACTGCGGCATTGACCTCAAAACCAACGGCAATAAGCTCCGGGCGGAATCCGACAATTTTCCCATGGAAATCTATTTCCTGCGAGATGATGATATTCCGCAGTATGTGGAAGATGCCGTTGCCGATATCGGTATCGTAGGGGAGAACATGGTGTATGAAAAAAACCGGGAGGTGGAAGTGGTGGAGCAACTAGGGTTCGGGAATTGCCGCTTGTCCGTTGCGGTCGCCAAATCCACGATCTATGCAGGGGCACAAGACCTAGATGGAAAAAAAATAGCGACCAGCTATCCCTATCTGGTTGCCCAGTTCCTGGAAAAGAAGAACATTCAGGCGGAAATCCACGAAATCAGCGGTTCGGTTGAAATTGCCCCGGGGATTGGCCTGGCCGATGCCATTGTGGATTTGGTCAGCAGCGGTTCCACACTTTTCATGAACGGTCTAAAAGAAGTCGACACCGTGCTGCATTCGCAAGCGGCGCTGATCCGCAACAAGAACCTGGACTCTTCTCGGCAGGCCATCCTCGATAAATTCCTGTTTCGCATCCGGGCAGTTAACAAGGCGCGAAACTTCAAATATGTCTTACTGAACGCGCCCAATGACCGCCTGGCAGATATTATTGCCTGCCTTCCCGGCATGAAAAGCCCGACCGTTCTGCCTCTTGCGGAACCTGGCTGGAGCAGCGTGCACAGTGTACTCAGCGAAAATACCTTTTGGGAGATCATCGAGCGACTCCGGGATAAAGGCGCGCAGGGTATTTTGGTGGTGCCGATTGAAAAAATGATTCTTTGATCTCGGGGGGAAAGTCCCGGAAATAGCGATAAATGGAAACCATAGATCTGCGCAATGAAAGGCAAGGTTCGGCTCATACAGACTGGAGGCGTTGGCTCGCCAGGCCGGTCGCGGAGAACCCGGGTTTGGAGCGGACGGTCGCTTCCATCTTGGAGCAGGTTCGGAATCGGGGTGATGAGGCGCTTCGCGAATATGCCTTGAAATTCGATAAAGCGCAGATTCAGGACTTGGAAATACCCCTGGAACAGATGCAAGAGGCTGAAGGTCAAGTAAGCGCCGAATTGAAGGAATCGATCGAAATGGCCATGGAAAATCTAACCGGTTTTCACCAGCAGCAGGCCGTCGAACCGGAAATTCTGGAGACCCAACCCGGCGTGCGATGCTGGCGCCGCAACCTTCCGATCGAAAAAGTAGGGCTTTACATACCCGGCGGCACGGCTCCCCTATTTTCCACTTTGCTGATGCTGGGTATCCCAGCTCGGTTGGCCGGCTGCGGGGAAATCGTAGCCTGCTCGCCCCCGGATACCCGGGGACAGCTTCATCCAGCCATCCGCTACACCGCATTTCGCGTGGGCGTGACCCGGCTTTTTGCCATAGGGGGCGCACAAGCCATTGGCGCGATGGCCTATGGGACGGAAAGCGTTCCCCGGGTCTTAAAAATATTTGGACCGGGAAATCCGTATGTGCAGTGCGCTAAACAGTTGGTTCAGCGGGAAGGCCTGTCTATCGACCTGCCGGCCGGCCCCAGCGAAGTAGCCGTTTACGCCGACGCTTCCGCGCACCCTGCCTTTGTCGCAGCCGACCTGCTGGCCCAGGCAGAACATGGAGTGGACAGCCAGGTCATGCTGGTCTGCCTGTCCCCCGCGATGTCCGAAGCCGTGCAAAAGGAAATAGCCGTACAGGTGGATCGGCTCCCCAGGGGTCAAATTGCCCTTCGCGCCCTGCAAAACAGCCGCACGATGTTGGTGGAAAGCGAAGAAATGGCATTGGCCATCATTAATGCCTATGCGCCCGAGCACCTGATCCTTGCCTCCGACCAGGCTGATCGACTCAGCTTGCTGGTCTCGAATGCTGGGTCCGTTTTTCTGGGGCACTACTCGCCGGAAAGCGCGGGAGATTATGCCACGGGCACCAATCACGTGCTTCCGACCGCGGGTTTTGCCCGGTCGTTCAGTGGAGTCAGCGTGGATAGTTTCGTAAAAAAAGTCAGCTTCCAGCACCTCACGCGGGCCGGCCTGGCTAAGATCGGGCACGCAGTGGAAACCATGGCGGAAGCCGAAGGCTTGAAAGGGCACGCGCGCGCCGTCTCCATCAGATTGTCAACCGTTCAATCAACCCCAGATTCCTGACCGGATATGGAACCTTTCAGCATTGCAAATCTTGTGCGCGAAAATATCCGCCGACTCGTGCCGTATTCTTCGGCGCGTGATGAATTCAGCGGACCCGCGCGAATATTCCTGGATGCCAACGAGAATAGCCTGGGATCACCCCTGGTCAAATGGTACAACCGCTATCCTGATCCTTTGCAGTTGAAGCTCAAGGATGCCATCGGCCAGATCAAAGGCATTGATCCCATTCACCTGTTCCTGGGCAATGGCAGCGATGAATGCATAGATATTCTGTACCGAGCTTTTTGCAATCCCGGCGTCGACAATGTCATCATCAATCCCCCAACCTATGGGATGTACGAAGTTTGCGCAGGGATAAATGACATCGAAGTGCGGCCTGTCCGATTGACGACCGATTTTCAGATTGACCTGCAGCAAGTCTTCGACCTCGTCGACGCCCGCACCAAGCTGATCTGGATCTGCTCACCGAATAATCCCACAGGCAATGCCATCGCCCGGGCGGATATTGAAATGCTCTTAAATAATTTTCATGGGCTGGTCGTCATCGACGAAGCGTACATCAATTTTTCCAGGTACCGGTCATTCCTGCAGGAACTGCCCGACTACCCGAACCTGGTGGTCCTCCAAACCCTGAGCAAAGCCTGGGGCCTTGCCGGACTGCGCCTGGGCATGGCTTTTGCGGATCCAGCTATAATATCTGTGTACAATCGGGTCAAGCCTCCCTACAATGTCAACCAGGCAACCCAGGAACTTGCGCTGGAGGCGCTAAGCCATACGGAGGAGGTAAATGCTATGATCCGGCACCTGGTGGACATGCGGGAAGAATTGGCAAAAAGTTTGTTGACCCTCGGTCCGGTGAGGAAAGTATTTCCCAGCGAAACCAATTTCTTGTTGGTTCAGATCGAGGATGCACGCGCGGTATATCATTACCTGCTGGAAAAGGGGATCGTGGTTCGCGACCGGAGCCACGTGGCACTTTGTGAGGGCTGCCTTCGGATAACGGTAGGATCCGAATCCGAAAATAGGGAATTGATAACCGCATTGAAGGCAGTTCCCAGTCGATAATAGGTTATTTTTATTTCTTAAATAAACAAACCCGTCATTATGCGATTTTATTCCTTGAAAGCAGCCTCCGCTGTCTTTGGTCTTTTTGCCGTTGCCTCCTGCGCGCAAGCCGGAGACACCACGCAACATGCGCAGGGTCAGCAGCTCCCGGCGGAAGATGTACAGATTACGGTTCCTGCGGGATTCCACACACTAGTAGTAGCCGAGGGCCTGGGTGAGGCCCGGCACCTGGCCGTCAATAGCAACGGAGATATCTATGTTAAACTGGCCCGGCTGAAGGATGGAAAGGGGATTTACCGGCTTAGGGATACTAACGGAGACGGCAAGGCGGACCAAATTACCGGATTTGGCAACTATACGGGCACCGGGATTGCCATTAAGGGGGGCTATTTGTATGCCTCATCGGACGAAGAGGTGTTCCGGTATCCGATAGGTTCGAATCAGGAAGTGCAGAATCCGGACAAGCCGGAGCGGATCGTTACCGGCTTGTTGGCCCGTCACGAGCATGAATCCAAGTCGATCGCCCTGGATAACGATGGAAATATTTATGTCAACATCGGCGCCTACTCCAATGCCTGCCAGCTCGAAGACCGGACGAAGGGTTCGCCGGGCCAGCGGCCCTGCCCCATCCTGGATTCAGCGGGAGGGATCTGGCAATTCCGGGCGGACCAGTTGAACCAAACTTATGGTGACGACCGGAGATATGCTACCGGACTGCGGAACGTGGTGGGTTTGGATTGGAACACGCAGACCAATACGCTTTTTGTCATGATGCACGGCCGGGACCAGCTTCACGATTTGTTTCCGGACATGTACGATACCAAACAAAGCGCGGAACTACCAGCGGAATGTTTGTACGAGTTGCATAAGGGATCCAATGGCGGGTGGCCGTATATTTATTATGATGGTTTGCAACATAGAAAAATCCTGGCGCCGGAATTCGGAGGGGATGGCAAGAAAACAGCGGGTGAAGATGCTATGGATCCCGTATATGCATTTCCCGGCCATATAGCTCCCAATGCCCTCCTTTTCTATACTGGCAGCCAGTTCCCCGAAAGATACCGGCATGGCGCCTTCGTGGTCTTTCATGGTTCCTGGAACCGCGCGCCAGAACCGCAGAAAGGATTTCTCGTCGCTTTTCTACCCATGAATAACGGAAAGCCAACCGGAGAGTGGGAAGTATTTGCCGATGGGTTTGCGGGAGGCCCGGACCAGGTTGCCTCCGGCAGAGCCAAGCATCGTCCCTGCGGCATTGCGCAGGGTCCGGACGGCTCCGTCTATGTCTCCGACGACAGCAAAGGAACTATCTGGAAAATCAGCTACAGCGGGAAATGAAAATGATCCCCCGTTTTCGAACCGCGTTGCGGGTTGTATCCTGGCTGGCGACGGCATGCCTACTGCTGTCCCTCCGGTTGCCCGTTTCCCATTTGCCCCAGGGAGGAGTTCAGGCTTCCGTCCTCCGCGGCAAGAAAGTATATGGCGACCAGTGCCTGTCCTGCCATCAGGTGGATGGCGGGGGGGTTCAGGGCATGAACCCGCCGCTGATCAAAACCAAATGGGTTCTCGGGGACAAGCCTACCCTCATTCGATTGGTATTGAACGGAATGACCACGGCAGTGGAAATCAATGGCGACAGCTATCATAACGTGATGGCTCCGCACAAGGACCTGACTGACCTGCAGATCGCCGATGTCCTCACCTATATCCGTAACAGCTTTGGTAACAAAGCCAAATCTGTGTCGCAACAGGAAGTGAAACTTATCCGCGCCCAGACCAAATAATTGTCCCCTTGTCATTGCTCACCCCAGCCATACCATAACCCGTGAAGAGAGTTTTATTTATTGATCGCGACGGAACCCTGATCCGGGAGGCGCCCCCGAGTTACCAGGTGGATTCTTTTGACAAGTTGCAATTCTATCCGGGCGTATTTGAATACATGGGCCGGATCGCCCGGGAATTTGATTACGAACTGGTCATGGTCTCGAACCAGGATGGCCTGGGCAGACCAGAATTCCCGGAAGCTCTTTTCTGGCCCGTCCAGCATTTTGTGATCAATAGCCTGGCCAATGAAGGCATCCGGTTCGACGCTGTGCACATCGATCGCTCCCTGGCCAGCGAACACACACCGACCCGCAAACCGAACACGGGTATGTTGACGCACTATCTGCAGAACTCCTCTTACGACTTGGGGCAATCCTATGTGATCGGTGACCGGATCACCGATATGGAGTTGGCGCGCAATCTCGGATGCCGCGGGATTTGGCTGAATAATGATCCGGGACTTGGGGCCGGAGAAATCCGTTCCGGCCTTGCGGAGTTGGAACATTATATCGCGCTGGAAACGACCGAATGGAGCAAAATCTACGAATTTTTTAAGCTTGGTCTTCGGCAGGTAACCCACGAACGCGCTACGAATGAAACCCGGGTGCACGTCGAACTCAACGTGGACGGCTGGGGTGAAACTCAGGTCCAGACGGGGATCGGGTTTTTAGATCATATGCTGGAACAGATCGGGAAGCACGGAAAATTCAACTTGAAAATATTGACGGAGGGGGACCGGCACGTGGACGAACACCATACGGTGGAGGACACGGGCATCACCCTGGGAGAAGCCTTTGCCCTGGCGCTGTCG